>JGI20154J14316_10002206_pt1 | contig 16635 bp, 24 predicted proteins | sample COG_04_FD_14316 | JGI IMG/M metagenome (IMG submission 14316) | reverse complement strand
TACAAGTAGATGCTTGGACAGATATATACAGAAATATGAAAAAAATATGGATGTTATCCTTTGTATTTGCTATAATATCATATATATTGATAGGTTTAAGTTTTAAAATGTAATATCATTAAAAATATTCAATTTATCTTGCATTTTTTCTTTGTCTAATTGTTTTTCTGATAAATTTTTTGTAGGGTTCTTATTTATCTTTTCGGGTTTTTTAGGTAAATTATTCTTCTCGTGTGGTTTCATCATTTCATATACTTTATTTATATTTGATTGCGTTTGAATATATAATATTTCATTTAATCTTATTTTTTTATTATAATCTATTTTATTAGTTAAATGACCTATAGCATTATATACTATAAATATGCGTTCAGTTCTTTTACCAGAAGTATATTCATGAGTAAATAATGAATATAATACTTTAATAATTGTATTTAATATTTTTTCATCTCTATATTTTAATTCTTCAAATATAATTTCCCAAATTATCCATATAAAATCACATTTATCTTTATCTTTTTTAACATTCACATTTCTTGGTGGGACAGACCACGTTTCTTTATTTTTTCTGTGTTTTTTTTCCCATTCTATCAACCATATAATCCAATAAATACTTTTGTCATATCCGAATAATTTATTTTTAAGATGATAAAATATTTCATTCATAATAATTTTAAATTCTTCTGGATCATCAAATCTTAAAATATGACTGGGTAGAATATTTGTATTTGCTTGTAATTTATTTTTAATATTAAAATCTTCAGGTTTTATTTTAATTAATTTATCGAACTTTTGTTTCTTTTCAGATGTAATAATTGTAACAATAATATCCGCAAATAAATTTCTTATCATTTGACTATTTCGCAAGACTAAATAATCTTTATTTTTAATATCTAATCTTTNAANTTGATTAAATAATATATTATTTTTTTTATATAAAAATATAGATAACCTNGGATTATTTATATGAACTATTTTAAATGAATAATTTAATAATTTACTCCATATTTTCATAGTATATCCTGATAAAATACATTCAGTACACCAATATAAAGCATTTTCTATTTTACCTTGATCAATTGCTTTAAATAAAGCGTTTTGAACATCTTTTTTTTGAAATCCAGAAAATGTTTTGAGTTTGAAATCTTCATTTAATCGTTCATCTAATATTTTATATTTATCATTCATAAAAAAAGTAATATTTTTTTTTCATTTTTTAAATTTTATGTTTTTTTTGATTTTATGTTTTTTTTGATTTTAAATTTTATATTTTTTTTATTTTTTTTATTTTTCTATTTTTTGTTTTTTTTTATTAGTTTTTATTTTCGAAAGTTGGTGTATTACACATCATAACACTTTTGGCAGGGTCTACAACGAGGAAATCCGTCATGACTCTTCGGATTGGGGCAGTAGCGAAAATCCTTGAATGATGTGCCACAATCCATACACACACCTTTCCGGATGTCTTGAAATGCTCGCCAAGAACGCTGGATGCATGCGACGCTCTCAAGGTGATTATTTGCGAGATCAACCACGAATAAATCAGACGGGCGCAAGAGGTGAGACAAGACTGGATTGGACGCCTCCAGTCTTAAGATGTCACACCAAGGAGCGCCATTGGTCAACCGTGAACGGCGTTGATTCCTCATATGACACGCAATACACGAGCACTCGTCACAATGTTGGGATGGTGGTTCTGAATGGAACATTTGTTCTTTTTTTTCTTTTGATTTTTATCCAATAATTAATACTGAATCTTTGTAGCATTTTATTCATTAAATATTTCAAATTTATTTAATGAATGAAAAACTTAAATTTATAAATAATCTAATCACCCAGAACATGATTCACAAGTTTCTGGTGCTACTGTAAATTGAATTGCTTTTGAACTAGGTCTAGATCTTAAATAATACATACCAGTTTTTAATCCTTTTTTCCATGAATAGAAATGCATAGATGAAATAGTTTTAAAGGTAGGCGATTCTATAAATAAATTCAATGATTGTGATTGACAAATATATTTACCTCTATCAACAGACATATCAATAATATTTTTCTGCTTAATTTCCCAAGCAGTTTTATATCTATCTTTAATAAATTGTGGGATTTCATTAATATTTTGAACAGAACCATCATGTGCAATAATTTTATTTTTTAATTCTTCATTCCATATGTTATAATGCATTAAATCATAAATTAAATTATTATTAATAACAGTATATTCACCAGCTAATACTCTTCTTGAATAAATATTAGACATAACTGGTTCGAAACATTCATAATTGCCTAGAATTTGTGATGTAGATGCTGTGGGCATGGGTGCTATACATAAACTATTTCTTAAACCATATTTAATAATGTCTTGTTTTAAANTATTCCATTTATCTAACATTTNATCAGAAGGGNTTGATCCCCATAAATCGAACTGTAATAAACCTTTACTTGCCGGNGANCCTTCAAATGTNGAATATGACCCTAAATATTTATCAGATTTATATAATTTATCTAATTCTTCNGATGTAGCATTTAAATCCCCCTTNAGAGCATAATAATCATCTGGNAACCTTAAAGTATCAGTTTCACTCATATAAGATTTTAATTTAATAAATAATTGTTCTCTTTCTTTAGATATTTCCATAGATTTTTTCATGGAACCATAATAGATGTGTTCAAATATCTTTTCATTTAATTCTTTTGCTTCATCTGAGTCAAATGGAATACCCATTTCATAAAATACATTAGGCAATCCTTGAACACCAATACCAATGGGTCTATGTCTAAAATTAGAAGTTCTTGTAGATTCAATAGGATAATAATTATTATCAATAATATTATTTAAATTAAGTGTCAGAATACTTGAAACTTTTTCTAATCCGTCGAAATCATAAGTAGGTTTAATATAATCATATAATTCTAAGAATCCACCTAGATATTTATCATTAACATAAATTTGTGGTATAACATTAACTAAAATTCCTTCTTTATCATCAATGGACATATATAATTTAGTTCTATCGGATTGTTTATCTAAAATAATTTCATTGTATAAAATATTTCTATTTTTCAAAATATTTTTAATATAATCACATTGATTACAATCTGGTTTAGAATAAATAGTTATATTATCTTTAGAAAAATCTTTGTTAACAATAAATTTAGGTAAAGAAATAGATGCTAAATTACATACAGCAGTTTCATCTTTATTAGAATATTCAATAATTTCTGTACATAAATTAGAAGATTTAATAACACCCAGATTTTGTTGATTAGATTTACGATTACAAGCATCTTTAAATAAAATATAAGGCATACCCACTTCAATTTGTGAAATATAAATAGAATGCCATATTTTTTGAGCATCAATACTTTTACCTCTTCCTTCTTGTTCATATTTAGTATATAATTGTTCAAATTCTTCTCCATAACAATCTGATAAACCCGGACACTTATCAGGACACATTAAAGTCCAATTACCTTTATCTTGAACTCGTTTCATAAATAAATCAGGAATCCATAGAGCATAAAATAAATCTCTTGCTTTTTCAAGTTCATTGCCATGATTCTTTTTTAACTCTAAAAATTCCAAAATATCCGCATGCCATGGTTCTAAATAAACAGCAATTGAACCATTTCTTTTACCTCCGCCCTGATCAACATAACGTGCTGTATCATTAAAAACTCTTAACATGGGTACTAATCCATTTGAAATTCCGTTAGTTCCTAGAATAGGTGATCCGGCTGCACGAATATTATGAGCATGTAATCCGATGCCTCCAGCATGTTTTGAAATCAATGCACAATCTTTCAGAGTATCAAATATTCCTGATATAGAATCTTCTTTCATTGATAGTAGGAAACAAGATGCCAATTGTTCATGATTAGTTCCAGCATTAAATAATGTAGGTGTAGCATGAATAAAATATTTATTAGAAATCATATTATATGTTTCAAATGCTAAATCTAAATTATTTCTATGAATACATAATGCTACTCTCATAAATAAATATTGTGGTGTTTCCCTAATAATGTGATTTTGTTTTAATAGATAACTTTTCTCTAACGTCTTGAATCCAAAAAAATCAATAAGATAATCACGATGCGAATCTATCTTTGAATTAATTAATTCAATATTATTATTTACTAAATCATATAAATATTTATTAATAACTGGTTTTACACCATTATTATATAAAATATCTACACATTCTGAAAAAGTATTGGGGCAACTTTTTTGGTGATTTGAAATACAGATACGACTAGATAATATAGCATAATCTGGATGTGTTGTATATAAAGCAATCGAAATTTCAGAAGATAATTTATCAAGTTCACTAGTCTGTACATTATCATAGATTTGTGAACATACTTTTTGAGCAATAATAGTTGGGTCAATATTTAGTTTATATTTGAATTCTTCACCCATACATAATAACTTAACTCTATTTAAAATTTTATCAAAAGATACTTCTTCGCATTCATTATTTCTTTTTTGTACTTTCATATTGTTATTCATATTAATATGTAAATATATTTTTAAGTGTAAATTAATAATTAAATATGTTCTATGAGAAAATCTAATATTAAATTTGAAATATTTTATAATTATATATAAAAATGCTATTAGAAGAATATTTAAAACAAAAATTTAAAGAAAAAAACATAAATTTAGAATTGTATATAAAAATTCAGAATTTGGAATTATTAAAATATATTTCTAAAAAAGAAAAAATAGATTATAAAGATTTATGTAAAAAATATATTAGAGATAATTAACAAAATCATAATATTATTTCAGTACTTTATTGGGTAACAGATTTAACATAAGAGTTAATTTTATTATCACCTTCTAGTTTTCTAATTTCATTAGTAATTTTATTGAAGAATGGTGCCATAGTTAATACAACTTGGATAATACTAACAAGTATTAATATTAATATACTTTCTAATCCACGACATCTCTTACACATAGAATAAACAAATGTAGATAATAAGAAAGCATGAATAGTTAACATTAAATATCTAAATAATATTTGATTTCTAGTTAATCCGATTTTTTTATATTCATTATATGCCAAAAAGTTGAGTAAAGTGGATACGATAATTAAAAATATAATTATCCAACAAGTAATTCCAGGACCCCTTACTTTAACACCACCATCTTCCCAACAGTGATCAGTTAAACCAATACTTTCAAATAAATTATATTTATCAAATGGACCATCTAATTTTTTATCGATTGATTTACTAATTGAACGATTTGCTTTTACAACAGATTTAGTAACTTTAGATGGTGCTTTTTTTAAAGAAGACATTTATTATATATTAATATATAAAAAAAAAATTATTAAATTATTATTTTTATTTATATTGATCAGGTATTTTATTTAATCTTACCCATACATTACACATCCATTTTATACCTGATTTTGGTGGCAATCCAGCATGTTTTGAATTTTCTAATTTATCTATATTATTTTCATCTAAATTAAAAAATAATGCTGCTGTACCTTTTTTAGGTATAATTTTTTTATCTCTTAATGGAAAATATGTTTCTCCTTCTTCAAAATCATCATTAAGATATAATAAAAATGTAGCATATCTATTGCCACCTTTTTTTAAAAATTCTTGACATGTACCTTCATCGTAACAAGCATCCCAATGTTCTTTATATAATTGTCCAGGTTGATATCTAACAACTTGTAACTGTTCAAAGTGATCCTTATCGATACCTATAATATTAGATAATTTATTATATATATCTTGCACCACAGCATATTTATCAGGTATAAAAACTTGATGACTAGTTCTAACATTGTTCATCACAGTGTTTTTTCCTCCGGGACCTATGACAGGCGATGGTTTGACTAATGGTTTTGCTATTTTAATTATTTCATTAATTTGTTCATCTGAAATAATATTTGGATATTCATAAATTTTATTTATATTAAATTTATTCTTATTTACAAATAATTCTATTAATAACCATATAAATAATAATATTAATACTAATACTAACCATACTAAATTTCCATATGTAAAATATTCATTCATTATATATATAATTTAATAAAAAAAATTATAATATTAATATATATGTTGATTATTAATATTTTATTAATAATATTATTTTTTATAATATTATTTTATGATATAAATTTAATAGAAGGTCAAGGAGAAATAGTTACAAATAATAATGGAAGTGATAGAAAAACATATAATTATAATAATTTATTAACTGATTTTGACACTTTTATTAATAAAATTAATTTATCAGATTATTTAGGTTTTGATTTAAAAAATGTTATGGCAAAATATAATAGTCAATGTGTTGATATAGATAAAATTATTCCTGACGAATTTGAGGGTGTAAAACCATCCATGATAGAAGACGTAAAATCAATTGATTCTAAAATAAATAGTTTTCTATCACCTTTCAAAATGGAAATAAAAGGTGATTATGATTCATTTAATACTAATTACCGTGGTGAATCTAAATTATGTTCATTAGTTGATACTATATATAATAATAGCAATGATGTTTCTGCATCATTAGTGGAAAGCATAACAGGTAAATATGGAAATTGTTTTACAGATACAGTTGAATCGAAAAATGGATCGGAAAATGATTTTATTAGATTATGTAGAGAATCGTGTCATATACAGGAAAATAAATTAAAAATATGTAATAAGTTATCTTCTCCAGGAGTCACTAGTTGTACAGAATATATGAATGATAATAAGGACAATCTGTACCCTATACATATTCAAAAAAATGGATTATATTATAATTGTTCACCTGAATATAAACAAGTGGGAGAGGAATTACAATATATTGAAACCCCTTGTATACCCAAAAATAATATTTGCACAGAAGACAATATAGGTTTTAAAAAAGAATGTAAACACCATAATTTTACAGATAACAAAAAAAAATGCGAAGATTATCATATGTCTTATCCGGGCGGAGAATATTACAATTGTATTTCTAATTATTTGACGGAGAGTAATGGTGATGAACCCCAAAATAGTTGCGTAAAAAATATTGATAATGTTAATAAACCTTGTTATAAAAAGAATTATTTTAATTATGGAGATTTCTGTAAACAAAAATATCAATAATTCATTATTTGTTAATTATTTTTAATTTTTTTAAAACATATGTAGTTTTAATTTCTCTATTATTTAAAATGTTTTCCATACAAGAATCTATTTTCTCTGATTGTTCTCCCAATACTTTTTCTAATTCAATTCTAATATAATTTTTATTCAATGTAGATTTAGTTTTCCGTTCAGAGCATCTCAATTTACCAGAATCAGTATTCAAATCTGATATATTATATTGAACCATAAATTTAGTAATCTCGGGCATTATTTCTTTTTTTGATTTTTTTATATCCTTTATTTGATTTTCTAGTTCGCTTACTTGCTTATCTATCATTAACCAATGTTTAACTTTCTCTTTAAAATATTGTAATTCATTTTCGGGGATTTCTTGACTTAAATTCATACTCATAATTATATATTTATGTTTAAATTATTTTCATTTTTTATCCAAATAATATCCCAAACCTTTTGGTCCTTTGCCATATTTATATCCTTTCCTCTCTCCCTTAAACTCATTACTCGGTATAAATATTAAAATGGATTTGTTTTGGTTAATAGGTTGTTTATCTTCTTTTGATGGTCCATTTTCAACAGAATTATTTAAATTATTATTTACATTTATAATATGTTGTTGTTTCATATAATATGTATAACCTATATATAATATTATAAATACTAATACTATACCACCTACTATAATAAATTGATTATATTCTGATGATTCTTGTAAAAAACTATCCATATTTTATTTAAATATAAATTATATAAAAATAATTTAATAATAACTTATAAATGGTACGATATGGTGAAATCAATGATCATAACAATTTCAATAATATATTTATTAACACTATAAATTTAGTATCATTTATTTCAAGATGGTCTATTAGATTTCTTAGTATATTTACACCAAGACACCCTCGTCCTTTATTATTAATAAGTGGTAAATCTAGATTATATTAATAATATTTAAAAATTAAAATAAGTAATAGTATTATTATAATGTTAAGTTGTATTATGTTCAGAATGAACCATAAAGAATATAAGAAAAATAATAATAATAATAATAATAATAACACTAAAGTTATAGATGATAAATCTAACAAAGGTTCTAAGATTGAGGAGTGCCTGGCATGCGAACCTATTATAGAAGATAATAAAAAAACTTCAATATTAAATATAGTAAATAAAGAATATATGAGATTAGAAAAAATTAGATTAGAAAAAGATAAATTAATATATTTACAAGATACATGTAAAAACATCCACAACGATATTATATATTATCGGAATTTATATATTATGGAAGAAGATAAAATCAATAAACAAATATTAGAATTATTACAATATTTAAAATAATAAATATTCAAATATTATATATGAATCATCAATATATAGAAATAGTCGGTGATACTGACAATTTTTATAATTTAAATAAATTGAATGATAATGAAACTAAAACTGATATTGTTTTACATAATGAATATTATAATGGGATGGGGTTCTCTATATTTATGTGGATATTGATTTTAGCATTATGTTTTAATTTCTGTAAAGCTGTACAATCTCATAACGCCCATATAGAGTATCAAAGACATAGATTAAATAATATTAATACTAACCCTAATAATGACTTACCTAATTATACTGTAATTCAAAACAAGATAATTAAAATAAAAGAATATGAATTTAATAATGAATTAGAACATCACGATAAATGTTCTATATGTTTAGAAGATTATGAAGAAAACGATGTAATAAATGTACTAAAATGCGGTCACAAATATCATGATAAATGTATAGATGAATGGATAATTACCAATATTAATTGTCCATTATGCAGATTATCTATTTGAACATTTTTTTATAAAATTTGAATAGTTTATAATTAAAACTTAAAATCTTTTATAAAGTTTATTATATGGAACATGAAAAAGAAATTGATTCTTGCCCGATATGTTTGGACGAGATTGGAGAAAAGAATAACTGTGTAACCGAGTGCGGTCACAAGTTTTGCTTGAAGTGTCTATCTATAGCATTGCAAGGTAACAATACATGTCCTATGTGTCGCGCTGAATTAGTAAGCAAATCGGAAGACGCGATTGAAAACGAAAGACTTAATGATCTGACACTTATATTTGCCAGAGAATCATGCTCAAATCGACGAGAAATTAAGAGGTATAAAGACATATACGTGAGATCTATGATGAAAATACAAGAAGGAACAGTCATTCAGGAACAACTAAAAAAAGATGTAGCACATAGATCATTGATTATTAAATTAAAAAATACAGCCCCAGAACAATGGCGAAAAAGGTGGAGATTAATTTCACGTCTCGCAGTTATTGGTCTAGATTATAAACCATCGTTCTTATTATCTAAGTAAATATATTTCATCTATTATGTAGTTTCACCCTCTCTAATTTTTTTGTTATATCATTCAAATCATTTGTAGGTAATTTCCAAATAGTTTCGTGTTGTTTAATTGTCTTCTTCAATTTAATATTTTCTTCTTTCAATAAATTGTATGAAGATAAAAGTTCTTTATAAGTCATTTTTCTTTCGGTCGAGTAATGAATATAATCCATTTATTATTTTTATAATTTATAAATTTATTTTTTTCAAATTTACATTATTTAAGTATTATCTAGTAATTCGCTATAATGAGTATAACTATTATTTAATATATTATTCATATAAAATATTTCACCTTGTTGTTCTATTATCAATCCCTTACAAAATACCAATAAATATGAATGATTTGTATGTAATAATAACCTCCTACTCATATCTATTGCCACTTGATGATGTGGTATCATATGTTCCAAATAACTTTTATCAGTAATTTCCATACCATCCATGTGTTTCATATGGTCATTTGGTTTAAAAAACAAAGGATTACACGAACCATCTTTTGATTTAGAAAGTTTTGGATAATATATATCTAGTTTTGTTCTATCATTCACTGGATTAAATTCAGTATTATCAAACATAGTATCTGATATTTTTTGTTTCATTTGTTCCATCTCCCATATTTCATATCCTTGTTTCCTGATGATGTTTCTACACAAAATTAACATTTTAGGGTCTTTTGTTTTAGGTATTAATAATTCAGACATATCTATTGCCACCTGATGATGTGGTATCATATGTTCTAAGTACTCTAAATTAGTTAAATCGTCAGTACAAGGATTCGATTTACTATTATTATTATTATGATTATTACTATTATTATGATTCATGTGATTACTATGGTCCATATTATATTATATTATATTAAATTTAATCAATTTGTTACAATTCTTTAATGTCCGGACGTTGTCCCTCTAAATATACATAAACATTTAATCGAGTATTTTTTAAATTTTTAAATTTGAAATTATTATCTATTATTGTAAAAAATAATATGGATACTGAATTGACAACTCTTGATGAACAAATGAAAGAAGAAATCAAAATTATTAAAGAAAAATATAGTAAACTTAAGAAAGAAGTAAAAGATAAATATAAAAAAATTGAAAAAGAAAATATGAAAAAAGAAAAAGAAGAGGTCAAAAAGGTCAGGAAAACGATCCCCAAATCTCTTAAAAATATAGTTTGGGATAAACATATTGGAAAAGAAAAGGGTTTGGGTGAATGTGATGTTTGTAAATGTGAAATAGATAGTAAGAAGTTTGATTGTGGTCATATTGTTTCAGTTAAAAATGGAGGTGAAACGAATGAAACTAATCTACTACCTATTTGTGCAACATGTAATAAATCCATGGGTATTGAAAATCTTAATGAATTCAAGCAAAAATATTTTAAAGGGAATCAATATAAAACTGTTGAATATGAAAATTTAGTACATGAATATATTTCAACAATGGTGAAAACTTCTGATACTTTCAAATCCGTGGATGAAATTTATAAAAAATATACAGATTGGTTATGTATAAATCATAATGAAAAATATGTTGAACTTACAAAAAATATTTATATAGATTGTTTTGGTGATAAAACAGATGACATAAAAAAATATTTAAATGTTAAATTTGGTGAACCTAAACAATCACTTATAAATGTTCAAGTGAAAAAAAACCATATGAGCGAGCTGTTAGGTGCCTCGGTACATACTGAATTTAGTATGGTATATGGATACAATGTTGATTGTTTATAATTTAATACACCTTTCTCTTATATTTCTTTACTATATTTCTTTACTATATTTTTTAAAATTGTTATATTAAAAACACATTATACATCCACCTTTATCTTTTTTTTCAGATAATTTATCCCATTCAGTAATGGTGTAATTATCTGACATACTTAAATTACATCTGGCACATATTGGCTTAATATTATTAACATCTAATGTTCCTCCTTTTGATTCAGGTTGATCATGTCCTACATGAAAATCAAATGGATTTATTAGATTTTCACACCAAGATACATAACATTTATGTTCAAAACTCTTACCAAATGATTGTATCCAACATTGTTCACGAATTGCTTTAGGAATGTTTTGTTTTTTATAAGTTTTCTTTTTAATACAAGATTTTTTAACAATCTCTTTTGTCCTTGGCATTTATATTAATACTAAATTTAGTTTTATATATTAAAAAAATATTCCACTCAGGAATATTTGTTTATTTGTTTTTAATTGTTTTATATTGTTTTTTCGTTTATTTATTTTATATTGTTTTCGTTTATTATATTATTTTTTCCAGAAGGCGGGTACCTTTTCATCCCGGTTTTCGCCTGCATTTACAATGAAATAGTCAACACCTTCTATCATACTCCAGGTCGCAGGAATATGTCCTTTGCCCGCCCAACTCCTGTACTCTTTAAAGGTTGCGCTTTCATCCAGATATTTCTTGTAACTTAGATTCTTCTCGTATGAGTGGGCCGGGTACATTTCACAAACCAGACCATCTGAATTTGTGAATCGGACGATTTCTCTTTTTTCGAGGACGCGGGCGGTCACATTAAAACAAGCGTAATCTCTTATTGGAATATCATTATATCCACCTTCCGGGAGATTGAAGGGGTCTTCCTCTGCGTCGTCGAATGTTCCAGGAGGTACCACAGTAACTCCATAGAATGTAGGGCGACCTGTCAATGCATCGTATGACGCAGACATATCTGTAAGTTGTTTGTAAGTTGCTTGTAAGTTGTTTGTAAGTTGTTTGTAATTAAATAGTTTGATTCTATTTGTATATGAATAAATTTAAATAAATATTTCAAATTTATTCTGTGAATAGAAAAATTTTATTGTTTTATATATTAAATTACTTTCTAGTTTTACTAAATATTTTACAATAATATTTATTTAGTCCGGCAAATTCATAAAAAAGGTGTAATAAAAAACCTATTAAAAATAATGATGCGAACATTGCTAAATTCCATATAAACTTAGTGGATCTCCCTGATATTGTTGCCCAAGTATATGTTACAATTGTCCCCATAATCATTACTGATATCCCAACTATTGCTGCTTCAATTATTAATTGTAAATTATAATCCATTTATATAAATATATATTAGAAAAAAAAGTTATTGTTTTTTCGTTTTTTTATTTTTTATTTTTTTTTTGTTTATATTGTTTTTTCATTCATTTGTTTTTTTGTTTTTCAAAGGTTGTTTATTGTTTATGACCCAAACATTTGTAAACAGTAAGGACTTTTCTACCTTTATTAAGGTTGGTATCTGGAGCACAATGAGTGCAAAAACCTGGATCATTATGGTTTAATTGATAAGAGTGCGCGCTCTTTAAACCATGAACATATGAAGGGGACGCAAAGTGGCAATGTAGAAAATCATCTGCTGTCAAATCAGACCTTTTGCTGAAACCCCCTGGACGGGCATGTTTCATGTCCAAATCGGAGTGATTATTCACACCATGGAAACATATCCCTTGGTTATCAATATGTCTAATGGGTCCTTTCCCAAATTCACTGTGACTAATAAGCGAAATCGTGTCAGAGAACTGTTCGCGAAACAATGTTTCAGGTTCATCTGTCTTGGCAACACCACATGTCACGCCGCTCTTTGGTGTATAACTATAGAATGTCGGCAAACCAGTTATTTGATCGTATGATGCGGACATATTGCAGTTGTTTTGTAAGTTGTTTGTAATTAAATAGATTGATTCTATTTGTTGTATGGATAATTTTAAATAAATATTCAAATTTATTCTGAGAATAGAAAAAAAATATTTTTTGTCTATTTTATTTTATATTGTTTTTTTGTTTATATTATTTTTTAATTCATTTGTTTTTTTGTTTATTTGTTTTCCGTTTAATTGTTTTTGTATCGTTTTTTAAGTTTGCCCAACCACCTTTGCCATATAGACTCGGGTATGCTCTTGCCAACTCGTCTTTTCTCCACTTTCCTACATTTTTATACAACTGTGTATGTTCACATCCCTTTGCGAAGTTGTATTCCAACCTACCTTCATACTTTTCCACGAGTTTGGTATACATATTTCTAGTAGAATATTTGTGGTGTTCGTCCAGATTACACATTTGTATATAATGTCTGAATTCGGGCCAAAATTCATCTTTTCTCATATCAAATGGTACAGGGTTAGAAGAATGCCACACCTCTTCATGTGAGTAACCAGGTGTCCGCTGTGAATGTATAGTATACTTTTTATCGATACCCCTAAATCCTGGGCGTAGAAGGTCTCTCTGTACACAAAGAATAGTACAATTACATTCGTACCCGATTATTCTTCGATACCTCACCATACGATTTTCCCGCTTACCGCGTTCAAGAGTAGGTGTGTATAATGTTTTGGCAACATCATAATACACGCTATCATTTGAACCAAGATCCCCACCCAAGTCCTTGGTATACAAGGTATTGATTGGAATATCTTCCGAATTATGCACGCGCAACAAATTAATAGTAACAGGACACACAGGGATTTTCACAGGGAGGGATACACTTACAATCCACTGATGACATTCTAGAGGAATATCATAGTATTCCAACAGACATCTAACACACTCCCACGGATCTCGCGCATTCAAGAACTTCCAAGGAATACAATGCTCCATAACTGGATGCGGTTACAGTTTCCGTTCAGTGAAGACGGTATGTGCTTATATTAAATATCAGTGAAGGTTTTAATATTATAAAAACATAATTTCAAATTTATTCTGAGAATAGAAAAAAAAGTTATTGTTTTTCCGTTTATTTGTTTTTATATTGTTTTTCCGTTTATTTGTTTTTATATTGTTTTTTCGTTTATTTGTTTTATATTCGGTTTGCTTTTACCATGGCCATCCGTCCGTATAGCAGGAGAAGGTGCCGTCATCGTGCTCACATTCAACGATATATGGCCAGCATCGTGGTTTGATTAGGCCGTACAAGTAATGCCATAGCGATACCATCTCGAGGCGAGCAAATTCGATTTCGTGCTCTAGATCCGAACAGGATATGTCGTCCTTGATGTGTTGACCACGACTTGCTTTTATCTCCGCTATCTTGTAGTGGTTCTTGGGTTTGGTAGGGTGCTTCGGCGACACACGTTTACAAGTGGGTGATTTCTTTTCAGGGGATTTCCGCTTATTCCTGCGGTTCTGGCGGACGGAACACCCTTGTTTGGCATTGTAAGTCATTGTTCTTTTGAGTTCTTTTGAGTTCTTTTGAGTTCTTTTGAGTTCTTTTGAGTTCTTTTGAGTTTGAGTTTGAGTTTGAGTTTGAGTTCAATTTACTTTGTTATATAAATTTATTTAATAACAAAATCAAATTTATTCTGTGAATAAAAAAAAATATTTTTTGTCTATTTAATTTTACATTGTTTTTTCGTTTTTATATTTTGTATTGTTTTGTATTGTTTTTATTGTTTTTTTGTATTGTTTATTCTAAATATTATGAACATCACTCGGAAGAGCATATGGAGAATGGGACGCGCCTGGAATGGAAATCATCCGTGAACTCGATGCTCCATACATATCTGCCATTTTTTGGAATAAAATTACCGTTTTCTAGTATATAACCGACCACACGGTATTGGGGTTCCGGGTGTTCATATTCAGGTTCTTCAATATCAGCAGCATAGTCTATGTCGTCCTTGATGTGTTCATCGCGAATTGCTTTTAGATCCGCTATCTTCTTGTGGTCCTTGGGTTTGGTAGGGTGCTTCGGCGACACACGTGTGCGAGTGGGTGATTTCTTTTCAGGAGATTTCCGGTTATTCCTGCGGTTCTGGCGGACGGAACACCCTTGTTTGGTATTGTAAGTCATTGTTCTTTTGAGTTTGAGTTTGAGTTTGAGTTTGAGTTTGAGTTTGAGTTTGAGTTCAATTTACTTTGTTATATAAATTTATTTAATAACAAAATCAAATTTATTCTGTGAATATTAAAATTTGATTAAATAATTTAGTATATATATATAAATGGATAATAATATAGAATCCAAGATATACAATGATTTAGTTTCACTAAAAAATAATAGTATAAATTATTCGATAGTATGTCAAAGAATATATTACCATTTATTAGAACATTATGGTAATACTCTAACTGAAACATATATTAAATCTGCTTTGATATCAGACAAGGTAGAAGTAACTTTAAAAAACCTGACCAGGACTGATGTAATTAAAGAATTGACAGTGTATAATTTATATTCGAGGATTTCATCTATTATTCTCGAGAACATTTAAATCTCTCCACAACATTAATTAAATTTGAAATTTTTAAAAAATCTCAATTATAACAACAATAAGAATAATTATGAACTTTTCACATGTTGGACCCCCCTCCCGGAATCGTGGGCCCTATGCTGACGCACAGGTAATTGAGGTTATGGGGTCCTGGGTAACTCCTTTACCTGCGCCATACTTCCGTGGCGAGCGATTCCCCGATTATAACCTAAATATCTTCGATTCTGACATAGAAGAATATGAATCAATGGACGAATTCATTGGTGTTGAACCTACCTTAAAAGCATTTCCACGACCTAATAGAGAAGAGGATGAAGAGTGTCCTATATGTTTCTCATTGATTTCATCCAAGGGACGCGCATCTCTGAACTGTGGACACGTGTTTTGTATGGACTGTATTTCTACCTCCATAATCAGGAAAAATATTAATTGTCCTATGTGTCGTGATGAAATATGTAAACCACATGTTATGGAGTCAGTCCACCGTGATCAAGATATCGCCATATATGAAGAAGCATTTAATGAAGGATATTCACAAGGTCAAGAACATGAAGAAGAAGCACAAGCAGATTCATTATTAGAAGCACGTGAAGAAGGTTTTGCAGAGGGTCACGATGTAGCCGAGAGCTTTGCACAAGAATGGAGAAAGCGTTACAATGCTTTATACCTGCGGTATCACGAAGAAAGACAATTAGTTGAGAAATTCTGTCATGACAAAAACACAAAACCCCTTAATAAATTCCATAGGACTACTAGTATGTAAGAAACCATATAAAATTAAGAAAATCATATAAAATAAAATATCTTCATAATATTTTTTTTATATTAGGAACAGTTTTTGTATCTCAAGTACTAAATTTGAAAATTGTTGAGGT
>JGI20154J14316_10002199_pt1 | contig 16672 bp, 17 predicted proteins | sample COG_04_FD_14316 | JGI IMG/M metagenome (IMG submission 14316) | reverse complement strand
GGCTGACCTTATCAAACAAATGAAAGATCTTTGGGAGGAATCTGGTCAGACGTCATGTTCTCCCCTTAAGTTGAGGACAACCAAGAAGAAACCAACTAAGAAACCAACTAAGACAACCAAGAAGAAAACACCTAAGACGACCAAGAAGAAAACACCTAAGAAGAAGACAACCAAGAAGAAAGGCGGAAAAGTAGAGCCATGTCCAGGTCCAAACTGGAGTAAGTGTACCGTTGAAATGCTTAAGCAAGCGTTAAGGGATAAGAATATGAAGGTCTCTGGGAATAAGCAAGCCCTTATCGAACGATTGGAAGAGGTGGCGAAGGATGGTAGGGATGATGATATGGATGATTGTGTTAAAGAACCCTGGCTTCCTTCCGATAAGAAGAAGGCAGCGAAGGCTAAGAAGGATGCCGCGAAGGCTAAGAAGGATGCCGCGAAGGCTAAGAAGGATGCCGCGAAGAAGAAGAAGGAGGCCGCGAAGGCTAAGAAGGAGGCCGCGAAGGCTAAGAAGGAGGCCGAAAAGGCCGAGAAGAAGGCGGCCGCGAATGCTAAGAAGGAGGCCGCGAAGGCTAATAAGGCTGCCGCGAAGGCTAAGAAGGAGGCCGCGAAGAAGAAGAAGGATGCCGCGAAGGCTAAGAAGGAGGCCGCGAAGAAGGCTGTTACGGCCAAGAAGAAGATGAAGAAGGCGGCGAAGACGAAGAAGAAGGCTGATAGTCCCAATGTTCCCAAGAATAGTCCCAAGAAGAAGGCGGGGAAGACGAAGAAGGCGGGGAAGACGGGGAAGACGAAGAAAGCGAAGAGACCGCTTTCTGAATGGCAGAAATACGTCAAAGCTAATAACAAAAAGTATGCCCATCTACCAATGGCCGAGCGTATGCCGGAGCTTTCCAGAGATTATCAATGCCGCGCGAAGAATTAATAATCGTAATACTATAATCTTATTATATATAAAAATAACTCAAAAAAAAAATGGTGTCTTAGCTCAGTTTGGTAGAGCGTGAAGCTGTTAACTTCAATGTCACAGGTTCAAGCCCTGTAGATACCGTCTTGATATAATACACTATACTGCATTATATCAAATCATATTATACATATAATCAAATCATATCATGGAACAATTTACTTTCGATGAACCGAACACTTCTTGGAGCAATCCTTCGTCTTGACAGTGCATCTCTGTCCCTGTCTGCAACCAGACTTGAATCTATGGGTACAACGACTAGGCTTAGATGAGGATGAGGATGGGGATGGCGTCTTACACTTGGGTTTTCTCTTACACTTGGGTGTTCTCCCACACTTCTGTTCATTGTACATAGTAGCGATATGAGACATTTGCTCCTGTGGAGACATACAGGAGCTTTTGTCCCAATTATCTCGAACAAACGATGTGTATTTGGTAAGCGGTTTCTTTTTCTTATTAATATTGCACGTCACAAGCCCTGGACGACTAGATGCGCGTTTACGTACCGGGGCACTGCTCGCTCTATTATTCTGGAAACGACTTGAGGAACGACGCGTTGGGCCATCCTTAACACTATAGCTAGGACTGGGTCCGGAATAACTTGTCGTATTATATTTATAGGGTCTGTGTACAGGGGCACTGCGCAAGGGACGATAGGGGGAACTACGAGTTGGACCATCCTTGACACTATAGCTAGAAGTGGGTCCAGAATAAAGGGGGTCCCAAGAACTGGTTCTATTTGCTTGTGGTTTATAGCTCAAAGGCCTTGTAATTGTAGAACCCCGATAATTATTTTCTCCTCCATCTAAAAGTGAGAAGATATCGTCTGGGCGTTTCTTCGCAAACAAATTCTTTGAAGGCGGCATTTTATACTTATATAATTTTTTTTTTTTAAAAAAAAACGTCTTATGTTATGACAATATTATTCGCGATATTTTGTTTGTTTAAATTATCAAACAGACTGAAACAATTCGCAGAAGCGTCGATCTGCGATAAGAAGATATAGATATTCGTCAAATTCAGTTTGCTGAACGATTCTGAGTATGGAACATCTAACTTCCTTTCAACAACATCCATATTTCCATGAGTATTGAAAATCTCTCTTACTCGTGTGAAATTCAAAGTACTAGTATCGTGATGTTTTGAGATATCCTCCAGTGTTTTGTGTTCATGAATCAGTTTGAAAGCTGTCATTGACCCTATACCCTTCATATTATTATTGTAATCAGTTCCACACATAATACAAAAGTCAATAAATTGTTTTTCGGAGAGTCCAAGACCTTCTAAAACATTTTGTCTAGATATTATATAACCCCTACCGCGCGACATACTATATTTTGTGATCAGTGCATCGCATCCGTATGTAAGGATATCACTATCCTCAGACATAATAGCGGCTACCTTGTCTTCATAATAAAGCATACTGGCATACGCTTCTGCTTCTCCAGGTGCCTTGATGACATGGATACCCACTACCTTACAAAAATCGATAAGCTTTTCAATGTCCTTTACGGTGATCCTGATCACTTGACTCTCTAACTTATCGATATGACGTCGAATTGTGTTCTTCTCTGATTCACTCATTGAAATTCTGATATCACTATTTGACCTTTCACTTAGTTTATTACGGATAAAACTGACACTAGCTGTCTTATCATTGAGTTTATCAATAGTATTACGTAATAATTCCGTCATTACACCTGTTTCCTCAAACTTATCCATACTAGCCTTCAGAGTTTTGGCGGTATCTGCCAAGTTTGTCTTATTCTTTTTTCTCCTGATACATTCGTTTGTCTTTTCAATAGGTGGTTTACCATCTATGATCACAACAGGGTGAATATTATAAGACCTCAATGACATCAATAAAAAAATGATCATATCCATCCACTTATCCTTAGCTGACGCCTTGAACTTGTAGATATATATAGAGATATCTACTGCAACCTTTCTATTCGTGAACTGATCCATTCCGATTTCACAAGAAAATTTCGGACACTCCTTTCGGAGAAAATTCATTAGACCTTTGATTCCCATGATAAATGATATTACTAAGTGATGATTTTAATAATATATACAATTCCGACGAATCAAATTTAATTTTTTTTTTTCTCTAGTTGATCATAAAGATACTATGTCCTTTCAGGCAAAAAACACAGAGGATGGTTTTCTCTATGAAACCCCTAATCCTGTCTCGTACAACTTAAGTGGCTACATGAGGGCCGAAAAAATGGCTCCAGTTCAGGTAGTTTCATCTGCAGGCAAAAATTCAAAGGGTAAAGGCAAAAAGATGTTTATACCCTCATATGGTGGTACCCCGTTCCCTTCTACCCGTTCATCTACTGGTTCTTACGCATCAGTAGCCGATTCATATTAAACTTACATAAAAATCAAAACGATTTCCACACTATAATTTAATTGTAACGCAAAAAAAGGCCACTAACTTGGGACTCATTATGAGTCTTGAGTTAGTGGCCTTTTTTTTTATTGAATATAATTATTTGAAATGGTATAGTTATATCTATGTATTTGATCAAGAGATGTTTGATGAAAGATGTACAACACGTCGTGAAGGATTATCAAATTCGTCCTAAATCAGTAGAACTTCAATGAAGGAAGAAGACGTTCTATACAAATGTCAAGAAAAAGAGATGTTTGATGGTCGAGTCAACTAATGTTATGCAATATTAATATGTACTTGGAGATTATTTATCTCCCATAACTTTCGCTTCAATGTTCCCAATTTCATAGCTCCACGTTTCAAACGATATTCTCTACGCTGATGTCTATACCACATGTATAAGTCTGAATCCCAATTAATACTAGCCTTGTTCTGTATAACGTTCAGGACTTGTAAGAGCATAAAATTCCATTTGCTGAAGGATACATAACTCATCTTCGAGTAATCATTAATGAATAAAAATTCAGTAGAATATAGTTTCATCAACTTCTCCCAAATCACGCGACGAGGATCAGTTTGCTTCATCGGACCAGTTGAGGCTTGATAATGGTCATACTGATCATAAAACCATTCTGTAACATCACCCTTATTTATACCAATATCCATTCTCTTCGGAATACTACCATACAGGTAAATTGTATTCTCCGTTAACTTGATCATCTCAAACCATTTATCCACATCTTTCTTATTTTCATCGACGATGAATACCCTAGGAAAACTAAAGAACAACCTATCGAACTTAGCTCGACGATACCCACCTACATTCATCCCATTACGATGATGAATATAATGGTTCTTCTGTATAAAGAACCATAATTCCAAATCTTTAGGTACCTTGGCATGATCCTTAACAGAATTCCAAACTTTATCGAATTTAACTCGCCATGTAGTAAAACACATCTTTTATTTTAATAGTTTAAATATCACTATACCTATATTATTTTTTTGGGTTCGAATACAGCCCTGAGAGATTCCCTATAACACAAATAATGACTCAGTGATAGTAAAGGACATACTGTAAAAAACCTGACTGACCTGGAAGGTATCAACATAATAGTACCTATACCTAACAACATACCTATAGAACTCGCTGTTGAATTTTGTGCTGTGATCTTAGAATATAATTCAGCGCCCTTGATATTCTCACATTCGCTTCTGTTAATGAACTCTCTAATTACATTGGTATTTACAGCTCCCATACCCATCATACTAATGTTCTTTATGATGTTAGATGTACTTGCAATGGGTAGGTACATATAACTTGGTAGAAAAGGCGTCGCATTCTCCAAGAATATACAACACTGTAATAGAATATTGATATTAAGACCATAAGTTAACGTACAACGATCTCCTTCAGAACTATCCTTGCGATATGCGTAAAAGCATACACCAAGTTGGCCTATTACGTCTTTTGAAATAAATGAAACGCTTCCCGACATGATAGGATCATTAACATTCATTATATATAATAATGAATCCGTAGAAAGAGTATACTTCCAGCCGCCAAGAACACTAGAAATGAAATTCCATCTCACGTAAGAGCTATTGTTTTTCCAGAGACTATCGCCGAATATTCGCTGCATTGTGATTTGATACTATATAATGATAACCTTTTAATTTCGAATCACTGAAGCAAAATAATTATATTAAAATATTTATAGTAAAGTAGAAAGGAAATAATGAATTCCCGTGTCAGGAGAAAAAAAACACAAGGACTAATTCTCCCTGGTAGATCTAGAGGAGCATTTTATAGACAACATATAGAAAAACAAAATCCTAGTAATATGAACTCGATGATAGACACCGATAGTGATAATGATGATGGATATGATAATCCTAGAGACAACTATTCTGTTGGCGGTTCCACAGTGTCAAGTAGTGATGTCAGTGCCTATGATAAGACTAGAGACAACTACTCTGTTGGGAATTCATCGGTATCTAGCTGGCCCACAGTGTCAAGTAGTGATGTCAGTGCCTATGATAAGCCTAGAGACAACTACTCTGTTGGGAATTCATCGGTATCTAGTTGGACCACTGTGTCAAGTAGTGATGTCAGTGCCTATGATAAGCCTAGAGAATACGAAGGTCTAGGCTTCGTACATGACGATGATGTTGATAATACAATTTGATCTTCAAACAATTCATTATTATATCTCTAAATGAAATATAATAATAAAAATGGTTTATACGACGAATACACATTTAAGATACTTCTGGATATTGAAATAAGTCAGGGTTTTCGCCTCATCGCTATCCTTTTCCATCTCTAATAACTCAAGTAGAGTATCATCTAGCACGATTTTCCTTCTATCTTTAGGATTCTGTAGATCATTTTCCTTGATATATGCATAAACAAACCTAGTAACTTCAATCCTTGAATGCTTTGAATCCTTTTCCCATTTCGCAAATTCAATCATCTTATCGGAAACAGGTACTTCTTTTGATAGTGTCGAGGTCCTATTACCCTTCTTTTCTGTTGATCTCTTGCCTTTCTTGTTTAGAAGCCTTTGAGTGTCCTTGGATACTGTACGAAGCTTAGATCGAATACTTTGAAGAGTCCTTACACCAGGGGTCTTTTTATCTTCAATTAGATCCGTGATCTGATCGATAAGTTCAGTAAGCACATTATTAACATTCTCTGGAGTGGCGACTCGTCTGGGTTTACGTGTCTTCTGTGGCGGTGGGACAGCGATGTTGGTAGCAGATGGGTCAGGTTTAGGGAGAGTTAGATCGGACATGATATATGTTTATACGTTTATACTTTAGTTTTAAATCTGTATTTATAAATAAAAGGGATTAATATAAGAATATACATTCTTATATTAAATTATTCATATGAGTCTTGTCCAGATTATCGATACGTTGGAGGGAAAGGTCATTGTACTCTATAACGAGAAAACATCTAGACTTTTCTATAGAGGAGAGTATGACATCGAAACTGAGCAGGTTTGTTTTGTAGACTGTAGCAATTATCCCAAGTTATTAAATAAGGGCGAATGGGACTATGATATCTTTGACAAGGGATTTAAGGAAGACGAAAGCGACATTGAGAAAAAATTCGTTCTCGCAAAGGAAGCCAAGTTCTATAACCTTTAGAATTGACGAATAGGTGCATATCTGCGCTGCCATGAATTAGTGTTAATCTTCTTCATTTGCGATCCCATTAAACTTTCACGATGTTCAATAGTATCTCTCATAAACTGTGTCTCTGCCAGTCCTCTAGCATTCTTCTCGAGAGGGGTCCTGATATAGTCTGGAAGTACTGCTCCCATAGGTGTAGCAAAATCGAAGTTATCAATCTTACTTCTTACTATATAATTAGGTTGTCTGATAGCATCCACATCCCCATAGTAGTATCTAACCTGTCCAAGTTGTTGATCTACATAGCTTCTGTATCCATCTCCGGCGCCTGTCAATCGAGGGTCGTAGATATCTGATTCTGCTACAGTACCTGGGGCAGCTTCAAGATTAGAGTATTTCTGAGACCAACTGTTCCTTGTAGGGTTCTCCTCTCTTCTATTTTTACTCTCATTATCTCTCACTAATTGGGGATCGATACGGGTGAATGTTACATTGGTGTCATTGTTCAAGTATCCATCTCCATCAGCAACATCTCTATGAGTCTTCTCGACATACTGATATTCGGGTAGATATGATATACCTATATTATCATTAATAGGTTCAACAAAATCGTTCCTATATGACATACCTGGTTGAATTCTAGAGGTGTGTATATCATTTTTATATAAGTCGAGAGGTCCAGGACCCTGTTTACCATAATCTCGGAGAGAAAGATTACTTGATTGCTGGAATTGATTCGGGTTAATACTATACCCCATAGTATCATAGCCGGTATTCCCCATTAAAGAGTTCTTGAATCCACTTCTATAGTCAGCATTCTTAAGCGCTACCTCAGAATTTGATGGGACGATTAGATTAGATCTGAGGTTCGGATTTGAGAACGCATCAACGTTTCCAAGAGCACTTCTCTGAGCATCTACATCCTTTGATTGTGTAAACCCTTCGCTCCTTCCGCCTCCAATGTACTGAAGAGCGTTCTGTATCACATCTGTACCCCTCTCTTTAATATTATTCGCGTTTTCTAAGAAAGTAGTACTGCTCATAATACCTTCATTATTACTATTATTAGAATGTCTCCATCTGTTAGTAGGATCGGGAGTATTACCAATAGAAAGGAATGGTTCATTATTATTACTATTATTAGGATGTCTCCATATGTTAGTAGGATCGGGAGTATTACCAATAGAAAGGAATGGTTCGATATTGACAATGCGTTGTGTATTGATTCCGGACTTCACAGCAGATACGCTATCATTCCATGCGTCAAAATCATTTAATCTATTCGACATAACAGGAGGTACCATTGTTTTTGGATTTGGAGGTCCGTGTTGTGCAAGATTATGTCCTCTTTGGTAAGTGGCTCTATTCGACATAATTTGTTTATAGAACAGAAAAAGTAATTCAAGTAAAAAATAAATAATAAAACCCCCTTTTAGATATTATCGAATGCTTTAAACTTAACATTTGGTCATTTATTATTTAACATGATAACTCGTAAAACAAAAAATGGAATCATCGCTACTTGATTCATATATACATGATTTTTTGCGTACTGGTCAGACAGATAACGACTTACTAAAGGATATCGAAGATCGTTCATGGTATGGTCTGATATGTCTCTACCTTAGAAATTGTAGTAGAAGATATCGCTACAATGCAGAGACTAGCAGAAAGATCATCACACACCTGCATGAAAACTCTTCTAAATTAAAAATTAATCAAGGGGTTGATCATAACTGGAGTACAGACCCGATTACCACAGCGTGTTTTTATGGAGAGGAGACTATAATGGACTGTCTTATCGATTTAGGTTATGCAGTTCATTCCAACGTTCTACATAGTATTGCACTAAATGGAACAATGGAAAAGCACCTAGGAAGAATCATAGATGAAGGGATGAATGTTAATAGCTTGGATAGTATTGGAAGGACGCCTTTAGATATTTCATTTAACCTGGGAGGTCGTTCAGATCAAATTAAATTACTCGTTTCTAAAGGGGGTAAAGTCAACTTTTCATATGATAGAATTGATAGCAAATCTATATGTAAAGGATTTGATATATTAATGAATGAAGATTTGTTTATTGAAATATACGATACATTACGAAATGTCTACGGGATGACATCTGACATCGTTAGGATAATTACAGATTATCACACGTTCGAAGGAATGTGTGAATCATCTATCCTAAAATTGATACAACTTAATAATGTTTATGTTACATGATCGGGTCGTATCATAAATAATTAATATTGATAAATATATATATATATAGAAAAATGTCGCTCATACAGAAATTGTTTGGTGCTTCGAGGGATCTATCCGATTTGCAGAATTATGTTCCTGAATATTGGTCAAGTAACTATAAGACAGCTTTCAGGTATCTATTCACAGATAGACCCAACCTCGGGAGGTGGTCTAAGTTGGCCAATGATACTGTAGAACTCGAAAATGGTCTCGCTGATTATATAACAACCACTGAAGCGTTCGATTTTCTTATTGATAACAGGGAAAGTCTTACGATGGATAGTGTATATTATTTGGCTCTTGATATGGCGGGAGGGTCTAAGTCAATGTCCGCATTTTTCCTATTTGTTCAAGGTCCCCTCCAAAAGATAACTTATAGTGATTATTACAATCGTCTTACCAAGGATACGCCCACAGAACTGACGGATACATATACCTATATCTTGAATCAAACAGCATTCGAATATCTTATCAACAATAGAAGCAGGATGAGTGTCGAAGGGATAATCCAATATGCTAGTAATTTGAAACAGATCGAAGGGCGAATGTCAAGATCGATCAAATTAAGACAATTCAAGGCTTCTGCAGGAAAATTCTTTGGCGCGACTGTAGACACATGTAATGTCGATACAATGAACAACCCGGAGTGCGCGTGTTGGAAACAGGCACACATATATCAAGAGGTTATGGAGATTCACCAGAATGAGCTCAAGAAGTACGAAGACGAAAAGAATGCGTATAACGAAAACAAAAAGGAATTGGCAGCATGGGAACAAAAGCAAATAGCAGCAGCAGGCCTTTTTGCAGATGCTAGATTAGGTATTTGTGCTCAGGAATGCAAAAAAACATGCGACTGTTGTACTAACTCACTTGCTGATAAGAATAAAGCATGCTTTACAGGTAGCAATAAAACCGCAGGACACGTAAGAAATCGTCTCACAGGGTCATCGGGAGATCCTGCCATCTCCGGTAATAATTTATTCGGATTCACAGCAAGTGATATAAAAGATACCAGTACACATGGTATCCATCATTCAGGAATTGTATTACAATATACAAAAGATTTAAACGCCATTGAACATCCCAATGCTGAATGTCAATCTGAATGGAGAGGTAAGACAAATTACTATGTAAATAAAGGAAAAAGTTGGCCCCAGTCGGTAAAAACGGGATTAAATGGTGCAAAGAAATCCAAATGTAAGGGTATGGAAGTTACTCAATCTCAAATAGACCATGCTATCTGGGTCATGATTCCTAAAATCAACCGAGGAAATGACAAGGATTATTTCGCATTCATACAGCAAAGTGGAGGATGCTCAAATAGTAAATGTAAGATATACATGAAACTTAGTGATCGTGGTCAAAAGGCAGCAATGAATCAGTGGCTTCAGGTCTATATAAAACCAGAAAATATGCTTGAACCCTCTCCCCCCATCCCTCCCACAACCACTATTCAATGCTGCTCTAATACAATTGACTGCGGTAGTAGCAACAATTGTAATCTTTCTAACTTAAATCAGGGATGTAATCAAGAAGTTGTTGTTGTAGACGATCAGAGTCAGGAGGATAAAGTGGAAGAAAAGGTAGACGAGAATATTGATGATGATACACTGGACGACGTTTTGAATAATAGCGACACTGATTCTGATACAGACGAACCTCCTGTTGAACCTCCTGTTGAACCTCCTGTTGAACCTCCTGTTGANCCTCCTGTTGAACCTCCTGTTGATCCTATCGTTGATCCTCCTATTGATCCTGTCGTATCTGACTCTGACGATGACTCTGACGATGACTCTGACGATGACTCTGACGATGACTCTGACGATGACGATGACGACGATGATGACGACGATGATTATTTTTACATCGAAGAATTAAATCTGAAACTACACAAAGGAATGACGTATGGACTACTGGTTATCTTTGTTTGTATAATCATTGCATTATTCGCGATTGCGATGAATTAGTACTGTCTATAGGATAAGTTTATATGTATTATCTAATGATATAATAGTAATACTATTATATTATCAAAAAGTCGCGAAGTATGACAAAAAAACAATACCTATTTCAATAATGACGGGGCGTTAATGAGCTTCTATCGGGAGCCCTGAATTCAATAGAATCGCCTCGATGGACGTATTGGAGAAAAGAGTTTACGATTCCACAACTCATACTAGGTACAAAAAAAGTATGATAATTTTTTCATTGGGTATATATAAAAATGCATCGTGGACGACCCATCGGAAAGAAATGTACCTATGTATTCAGGAAAGGGATGAAAAAGGGTAAGAAATGCGGAGCAAAAACATGTTCTAGGCATCCATCTGCAAATAAGAAAGCGACAAAGAAGAAAGCGACAAAGAAGAAAGCACCGAAAAGGGCTACAAAGAGGGCAAGTAATAAGACATCTCTCGATAAATATTTGAAGATAAATATGATTACGAAGCCACTATTCAGGAAGATAATAAAAACACTACTCGATCTAGACGAATCAAAGAAGTATTATACTGATTTAATACCGCAGAATGTTTTGATAACAAAAGGAGGAAGAGTAGAACTACGCAAGGGAGTACCTATAACTAAATTACCTATATATCATGGTACTAATTTATTATCAATTGACAGGTTGTTTTTCGATAAAAAGTATGGATTGATGTTCCAGGGTCGCAAAGTAGAAAGTAATTCAATGCCTGCTGTCTTTACAGTAGAGGCTATAGTTAATAGATTATGGAGTTTACCGGCTAATGCGTCCTATAGGATTTCGTATCTCGCTAGAATAATGAATGAGGAGATCAGAAATCGTGTCTTTTCAATAGATGAACTCTTCTAGATTAGTTTATATTACAATTCTTAATCTCCTACTGGGTGAAGAAGATACTTCAATTATTTTTGTTTAATTATTCTAATGTCTTTATCGTTCCAATATGAACTTCCATCTTCTTCGCTTATACCTACTCAACGAGCGGTTGACAACGCATCTTCTGAATTAAATATAGAAGGTCTAGGTCTTGATCTTTCTGTAATACTCGATAGGTTATCAAAGACCGGGGGTTCATCAGAATCATCGGAATCGTTGTCTGAGTACAGTATACTTTTATGTCCTGGTACTATTTCTGATGCTATTTCATCTGTGAAATCGTCAGAATCGTTGTCTGAGTACAGTATACTTTTATGTCCTGGTATTTCTGATGCTATTTCATCTGTGAAATCATCGGAATTGTCTTCTGAGTACAGTATACTTTTACGTCCAGGTACTACTTCTGATGCTATTTCACTCACGAAATCATCGATCCTTTCTCTTCTGCTACACCTACGTCTCGAACAGCTCCTCGCTGCCTTCCCTAGTATAAGTAAAAGAAACATAACGATTGTTATAGATCCAGGCGAGAACAAACCAACTAAGAGTTCTTGATCTTTACAATCAGGAATATCATAGTTCATATTGTATGAAAAATGTTCTGTACCTGATATTGGAGTCCATGTGGAAAGCATATGTGGAGGATCTATACATAAAGTCGACATAGTTGGGGGGCACAATTTTCTTGCAATCTTCACCCTTTTTCTATTCAGAGAACAGTACTGATCTCTTATTTTATTGTGGACATCTTGCGCTATCGATGATAATTTAATCTCAAGACCCTCAATATCTCCTTCTGTAATTATTGTATCCCCATTGTTCAGAGATCTTAAACCCTCGATAAATTTATCTGAAGTATCAACTATAAATGCCGGGTATCTATCTAGAACTAATGGCGGACTATATCTGAGAATTCTATTAGATTCGATATTAATCACTTCTGTGATCCTGGTCATGATATTAATAAGTTTTTCTTCAGGGAAGTTACGTTCATCAATAAAAGGCACAGGGTCATCCATGATTTGAACTGACTCTCTGAATATACCTGGTAGAAATGGCAAGACTGACTCAAAAAAGGTACTCGCACCGTTCATAAGTGTTTCAGATGAATCATCATCTCCACCCCTTTGTCTATTAAAGAACATCAAAGTATAAGTCAATATAGTAGATACACTAGTAGAAACTTGTGTGGCAAATACCTCGGGTTCTAAAATGGATACAGGCATTCTAAATGCTGAATATAACGAATTAAACGAGCTAGATAACCATATACCAATGGCCATGGCTATAACGTTTCTTGAACCTCTCATACTATGGGGGATAGGGATAACCTCAACGAGTTTCCTAGCCATAGCCATTCCAAGTAAAAACTGTCCCCTACTCGTCATTGGATTATAAGCCATCAAATTTGTTTTACCATCTCTCTTCGACATTTTATTTATGACGATTTTTTTTGTTTTATTTTGCGTTAGCCTTTGATATTGAACGCATGATATGTACGCGTGTTCAATATCAAAAATTTTAATATATCTACTCTTAGTCGTATATAAAGGATATAATATTCTCAACTACCCTTAATTGTTCTTCTGATCCTTCTTTTAGCTCCTTATCTCCATCAATAACTAGGACACGTCTATCGCCTTCTGCTACTTCTTTTTCCATCCAATTCTCATGATAATCATGACACTCTTTAATATATCCAATTTCGATATTCTCTCCCTTTCTTGACCTCCTTTTGATCCTATCAGCAGCGATGTATGGGGATGTTCTAAGGTATACTACAGTCTCAGGCGGTATTTCATTTTGAAACGTATCAAACCACCTGTTGTATATCTGGAATTCTATTTCTGAAATCTTTCCCTGTTCGTATAACATCTTACAGAATATGTTTCTATCAGTAGATAAACTTCTCTCAGATATGATAATATCTGCATCACTATGTCTCACTGCATTATTAAGAAGTTCAAGTCGTGAGATATATGTCATCATCTGGAAAGAAAAGGCGTATTTCTGCTGGTCCTGGTAAAAGAGAGAGAGAATATCTGTTCCTTCTTTGTCCTTGATATTCATCCATGTATCTACAGGTTCCTGTAATAACACGATCTTTAGGGGCTTGGCTGACGATCTGATGACTCTTTGAATACCGGATATAAGTGTCGATTTCCCTGCGCCGATATTTCCTTGTAAAGTTATAAATTTAGGCATAATAGTCTAAGGAAAATAATCTTTGTTGTATACTGGGTCAACAATAAAATTCAAATTATTTTCCTATAACTAAATAAAATGGGTAATACACATAGTGATATCACAGCTTGTGAAAAAGGGAAGTTGGTCAAATCAGCTTTATCGGTTGGTAAAGCTGGTGTATCACCTACCGACAGCTGGATTCTAAATATGAATGATGGTAGAACCCTGTTCCTTAAGGTATTCATATCCCCACAATCAGATATAGATTTGTTGAAAGCAGACACAGATATAAATATTGTGAAAATGCAGCTAGATAATCGGAATACTATCGACGAACGTAAAGCCCTTAATTACGAGGCCAGGATTTATAAGTATTTCATCAACAAAATTGTAGAGAGGAAATTGAACCCATCGTTCATCCCTTCAGAAATTATCATGGAATCTTGTAGCTTCGATAACCTCCTTAATGTTATCAACAGCGATCCAAGTACACGCGATCAAGACCGACATAACCTATTGAGGAATTTATCTTATTTACTGTACTCCAAGTACCTAGATATCAGAAAAAAGCCACATATTCAAAAGAATGGATATTGGACTAGAGAATATGATAATTTTAGAGCTAAAGGAATTGATATAAAACCTGAATTTGATGGGCTAATGAATGATGCGGTATGTGAGATGCATTTAGAGGCTATGAAGTCTAAGAATGCGCTACATGTAATTTGGGAACTTTACAAGACAATGAGAAAATCAAATATTCCGAGGAATATATGGAAGTATGATGCGATTACTCTTCCTGCCTTCCCTACTAGCGAGATTCCACTATCTAAATTTCTTTTAAAAGGCAGGGAACTTTACAGAGCAGCATCCGAAACAGGCGACAAAGAAGGGAAGGATGAGACGATTCGCTTCGTAGCGGAGGTTATCGTCCATGCCGCAGCGGTTAATTATATCTTTTGGCGTTTAATGATGTCTCATAACGATTTACATGGTGCGAATGTCAGAGTAGTGATCCGACGTAAACCAGTTCGTATGACTTATAAGTATGGAGATAAATCGTATGGATTTGATTCGTATTTAAGACTTATCGTGTTTGATTTCGATAGATCATGGGTAGATGTTCTAGGTAAAAATGATAATAATGTAGGGTGGCTTTGCACTGAACACAATCAGTGCAATAAGTACGTCAAGAATAAGGATTTCATGCAAATAATTAATACAATCGCGCTTCGTTTCGGTACACCGTTAGAGTTTAAACGATCTTCTCTTATTAGACTGTATTACAAACCGTCTATCCATAATAACATTGCTACCTCTAGGTCAATTAATGAAAACTTCGAATACAATCTACTGAAACACCCATTTACCACTACTAGACCGAGTTTTCATTTAACAGAACATCCTAGTGCTATACTCCATAACGCATTCGAGATGTTCATGCGATTAACAGGTGATAAAGTTATAGTTCAAGAAGTAGCAACATATAACCCAAGAGATGAAGGTGAGGTTTATGTTTGTAATCGAGAAAACATCACCAAGATCAAATCAGAGTACAAAGAACAAAAGATCTCTACCCAAGTTCCTGCTCCCTCTCCTATGTTTAATCTGGAAGAATCTAAGGTTAGAGTTCGAGATGGCGATAGTTCAAAAGATAGCGAAAGTGTCGATGATTTATTGTCGAGGATGTCAAAAACGTGGAGAGAAGCTGAATTAGCTAAGGAAATTAAAGATAAGGACAACCTTATACGTCATACACCAAAATATCGACCAGCCCCTCCTCATACTCTAGACCCTCAGCACTCTACTACTGTATATCGACCAGCCCCTTCTCGTACTCTAGACCCTCAGCGCTCTACTGCTATATATCGACGAGACCCTCCTCGTACTCTAGACCCTCAGCGCTCTACTGCTGAAGATAAAGATATCGTTCAATTCATAGAGAATTTGTCAAATGAAATATCGCCTACTGTCTGATATAACGAAGAGTAGCTATAGAAGTACCTTGATTAATAACTATATTATTCATTGAGTTATTCTCTAGAATTAAACTCATAGTCCCATCACCCATAACCCCATGTTTGACATCAATACCGACAGGACGATGTGGATGAGATTCAATTACAGCAATATTCCCGTTAGATGGAGCTGTATAACTTAATGGCATTATTGCGACTTTTCCAGCTCCAATATTAACTATACACGAAGCAACGAGTATTATATTTTGTCTAAGATGCGGCTTATCCATAATTCAGCCGGTACCACTTTAGTTTTCTTCTTGTCTAGACGTGTAGCTATTCGCTGTATCTCCATCAATAGATAGACACGAACATGGCCAGAATTCGATCCATTTTCGTCGGATACGAAAAACTATAATTAACGGCGTTTGACATCATTAATTTTTTATATACCGATCGTATATAAAAAATTAATATCAAAATGTTTGTTTTACGAGTATAAACCAAATCTTTCTCATTTAAATCTTCGAATTTGACAATGGTTGCTAATTGTATTCTTTGTAAAAAGAAGCAAGCATGCTTCAAACTCGGAAATGGAAAATTGGAATACTGCAGTATTTGTAGACCAAAAAACGCTAGAAATTCTACTTTATGTACGTACAGAGACCCTTTAACAAATGAACTTTGCTATAAGCACGGTAAATTTTCTAGTAAAAGATGCAAAGCTCATATATTGAACAACGACAAATGCGAAGTCAAACATGAAAGGTGTATAAACATCACCAACGGAATTCGGTGCAAGAAGCAAGCATGCTTCAGACTCGGAAATGGAAAATTGGAATACTGCAGTATTTGTAGACCAAAAAACGCTAGAAATTCTACTTTATGTACGTACAGAGACCCTTTAACAAATGAACTTT
>JGI20154J14316_10002196_pt1 | contig 16703 bp, 17 predicted proteins | sample COG_04_FD_14316 | JGI IMG/M metagenome (IMG submission 14316) | reverse complement strand
ACCAAGGGTTACAGACAGCTAACAACGTCGTTCTAGTCCCACAGGGCGGTGTCAAGCGTCGTCCTGGCACTGAGTATATTGATACTGTCCTGAATAAACTAGAGCGCCTAACGGCTCAGAATCCAATCATGCCTAATGGCGGGTCTGGATCAGTAGCTAATGACGGTGACGACACTACTACAACGTCTACAACGCTGGGTATTTCAACGATCAACCCATACGTTGTTGCGTACTACGACCGTACTGCAACGCCTGTACTCAAGACTACGGCAGTTTTTGCAGACCTAAGACAGATTAGCCTGTCTAGCGGGTCATCTACTGAGTTCGTCATACAAGACTCTCCTAACGCAAGTACATGGACTACCGTTGGCACTGTTCCACTACTCGGAACAAATCCACAAGACTTTAGAATTCCCATTGGATCAGCAGAAAGATATGTCCGTCTAGCTAGAGTTGGGGCGGATCCACTTGGCGCGTCTGTTGTTACTTTGGCAGGGTTCAACCTAATCACTCAGACAACTACTGCTGGCGATCCATCAGAATCTAAGCTGCTAAACTTTAGCGTAACGACTGATCGAAACTACTTGTTATCGGTTACTGACGGGAACATTAGGATTTTCAAGAATCCAGGAAACTATGTTGCCGACGTTAAGGTTCCGTACACTGCTGCTCAAGTAGCAACAATCAGGGATACGCAAACTGAAAGCGTCATGTTGCTGTTCCAAGAAGACGTGCCACCACAGCGATTGATTAACTTGGGTACGGATGCAGATTGGTTCTTGGATGAAGTGCCATTCACCAATGTTCCGACGTATGACTTTGATGATGATCTGAGTCCTACTCCAGTTAACGAAATACAAGTGATGACATTAACGCATGGTAGTGGGCATAACTGGGAGCTTGGCGATCAATTCCAGATAGATGTTGAAAGTGTATTGTCTAAAAACATTACTTTTGCAGGAGATGGCACTGCTGCTGAACAAAGTTCTACTGTATTTAATATTCAGAAAAATCTACAAGAGATGCCTACGTTTGGAGAAACAGGTGTTGCAGTAGCTAGAACAGGAACAAGACAGTACACAATTACGATTAGCGGTGAATCTACCAAAGACTTTGAGTTATTTTCTGGTTTTCCAACGTCGGGCAATGTAGATAACACGGTTGTATTTACTCAGACCCAAGTGGGATCGCCTAGAAAAGAACCTGTATGGTCTGCTACTAGGGGCTATCCTAAGACTGCATGTTTCTTTGAAGGTCGATTAGTCCTTGGTGGCACTAAGTCCAAGACTGCATCAGTATTTTTTTCTAAGTCTGGGTCGTTCTTTGACTTTGATATTGACGATGGCGATGACGACGAAGGTATCTTTGCTACTATTTCATCTCGCAAGCTAAACGAAATCATCGATGTATATCCTGGCAGAAACCTACAGATATTTACGTCTGGGGCTGAGTTTTCTGTCACCAGTAAGCCGGTCACGCCTACAAGCGTAGGAGTATCTCCGCAAACTAATCATGGTGCATCGTATGTAGAAGTCGTAGACGTAGACGGATCTACCATATTCGTGGATAGGAATGGCAAGACCATTTACGATTTTGTCTACTCGTTCAACGAAGATGCTTATGTAACGCATGACAGGTCGGTACTATCGTCTCATCTGATTAAACAGCCTACAGATATGGCTATGTTGTCTGGTACGACTAGCGAAGATGCTAATTGGTTATTCATAACCAATACTGACGGTACGGTCACAGTCCTTAATACGCTGCGAGACCAAGACATCAACGGGTTTACACGATGGGAGACTGCATCCACTACCTATGATGGTGGGTCTTCATCATCAGGAATAATAACAAATGCGACTGTAGTTGATGATCAGTTATACATGATCGTCAAACGGACAATACAAGGCGGAAGTAAGATTAAATACGACGTTGAGAGATGGTCGTTTGATCATTTAATGGATGATTCAATTATATTTAATCCTGGGCCAACAGATACCGAGATTACAGGACTAAATCACCTTAATGGGGTAGTAGTACAAATAGTAGCAGACGGGATCGTACTGCCTGAGAGATTAGTTAGCCTTAGTCGAATCACTTTGACTCCAGCAGAAGTAGGCTATACCAATGTCGAGGTAGGTCTAAACTTCCCTGTACAAATCACTGGTATGCCGCTCAATACTAATATCGGCAGTGGTGAGAACCAGATGCGTATCAAGCGTATCGTCCGCATGAACATCAGAGTCTACCAGTCCTACGGGTACTATGTAGACGGACAACCAGTGCCTATCAGAGAGTTCGATTACTCGATAGACTCACCGTTAAACACGTCACCTAACGCTAAAACTGGCATAATAGAAGACGTACTGAACAATATAGGTTGGACTAGAGACGAAATGCCATCGATAACGGCACCAGACCCTACTCCTGTATTTATACAGATGATTGAATACGAGGTTGAAAGTAGCTAATGCCTATTCCATTTTTATTTCCAATACTTGCAGCAACAACCGCAGCAGTAGGGGCTAGAGCACAATATGTTTCTGGCAAGACCCAACAAATAGAGCTACAACGTCAAGCCGAAGAAGAAAGAATGGCTGCCCAAAGCCGTGAGTTGCAACGTCGAGAAGAATTGAACAGAGCACTTGCTGCTAATGTAGTCGGTCAAGCTATGTCTGGTATCTCAGGAGAAGGGACTCCAGCTAGTATCGCGTTGGCTAGTGCTGAAAGGGCTGGTCTTAGCGAGGCTACTATTGGCTTATCTGAAAAACTAAAACAGGCTCAATTACGCCGTCAAGCAGGATATGCCAAGCAAGCAGGATATATGGCTGCTGGTTCTACGTTACTGAAAGGCGGTTTGCAAGCAGCACAACTGATGCCTGGAGAAGAATAACATGGCCCAGAAGCCTATTGGATATTACGGAGAGTTCAGGCCCACGGGAGTAGATACGTCTGCTGCGCGTAGGTTTGAGGCGCTTGCTGGTATAGCAGATCAAGTAGGTGATATTGCATTCCAGATAGGAGCCAAGAAAGCAGAGCAAGTAGGCGCTGAGAAAGGCGAGAAAGCTGGCCGAGAGTACGCTGCAAAGTTAGCCAAGCCACAGCCAAAGGTAGGGCCGCCAGAAGAAATGGCACCACCAGAGACCAAGAAAGGTTTCCTAGCATCCATGTCCATTGAAGGGCAAGCATACGATGCAGCTATGAAATCAGCCTATCTTTCTCAAGTATCTACGGACGCTAAAGAACAGATAGAACGTATTGCTGCTCAATATCCAAACGACGTACAGGCATTTAAATCTAACATTGGCCAGTACACGCAGGGTTTGCTGCAAGGTGTAGGTGACGAATACAGAGAAGCTGCTGAAGCAACCGTTAATAACTATGTTGCCAATGCTGAGACAGCCGTATTTAAGAATGAAATAGCTACTAATCGTGCTCAAGCTAATGCTTCAAGACAGCTTGCAATCAATCTCCATAACGATGAATCGGCTAAGATGGCCCGAGATGGGGATCCTGACCAAGCAATCGTAAACCAGCAACACCATGACTTAGTTATCGACAGCATGGTTGCTAGTGGGGATTTGGCGGCAGATGATGCACAAATTGCTAAAGATTCACTTGCTAAAAGAATCCAACAACAGACCCAGCTAGGCGAACTAGAGCGGGTTATTTTTGATGAGAACCTGTCTACACGAGAACAGTACGAGAAAGGTGTCGCATTTGTTGAGCGCATTCGTGATGCCGACTTAACGGACATAGGCCCAGAAGACAAAGACCAATTAATGTCTGTTCTTGACAGTAAGATTAATTCGCTACGAGTAGATCTTTCTCGTGAAGAAGCTGAAATAAGCGTCGAGACAGGAAGGGTTATATCTGACTTAATGATTGCTGCTAACACTGGTAGCAGACCAGCTCAAGATATAGTCGAGGATGCTAATAAGCTGTATGACGATGGAGATATTGACTTTAGACAGCGAGCGTCAATTATCACAACTGTCTCTAAAGAGTCACAGGCTCAGATAAATAAAGCAGAATCTATTAGCAAGGTTGCCATGAAGATCAGTGGCGACACAACTGCGATGCCTTTAGAAAAAGATGTCAATACGTTTTACGACGAGTATGAGGCTAACTTTATTGGCAATCCTGCTAATCAAGCCTTGTTTGTTCAGAAATCTGGCGTTGTTCCATCTAGGATGAAAGAAAGATTAGAAACGGATATCAACTCTGGTGATCCAGTGAGAATGGAACAGGCAATAGAACTGATAGATCGAGTAGACGAACTGCCAGGAATGTTTGGCCAGTTAGTAACTGCCGGTCAAGAAGCATTTGCCACGCAAGTAGTTACGTTATCCGAAGTCATGCCAATGGATCAGGCGGTCAAAGAGGCTCGCAGAATTGTTGATCCTACTAACGCAACGTACATTGAAAGCCGTCGTCAAGTAATCAAGGATCAAAAGTATCCTGAAAAATACAGCAAATGGACTGACGATGCTATTGGCGGTCTAATGGTTGATATGCCAGTAGGGATGGCATTATCTCAAGCTGAAAGGCAGTTTGGTATATTGTTTGAGAATTACTTTACTAATGGATTAAACGCCTCTCAAGCGCAGCAAAAAGCCGCCAAGATTATGAAGACTAATTGGACTGATTCAGAGTTTGGTGTAATGCCATACGCTCCAGAACAGTATTACCCTATTTCTGGCGAAGTATTACGAGATCAAGCATATCAACAAGCATCTGAGCAAGTTGGTAAGCAGGTGAAAAAAGATAACATATATCTCTTAACTAACGATCATACTGCACGCACTGCATCTCGTGGTCAACCAGAATACATTGTTATGTATCAAGAAGAAGATGGAACCTTGTCCACTATTTATGATGAGGTAACTGGTCAAAATTTGTACTGGTATCCTGATGTAGATCAAGCCATAGAACGCCAGAAAGAAGAAGTAAAGAAATCTATGGAAGAAAGACGCGCTGCTGGCATGACAGGCGAAGAAGCCGCTCTTGCTAGAAGATTTGCACAACCGCTCTAGGAATAATTAATGCCATTTGTTAGAGATCCAGAAGAACAAATTCAACTAGAACGGTTTATTCCTAAAGTTGCCCAGCAGGAATCTCCTGGAGCATTAGAGATAGCCGGTGCTGCATTCCGTCAGTACAACACCATTGGGTCTGTAGTATCTCAAGAGCGCGGTCTTCCTGAGTATGTCGATGATCGATCATTCAATCCCTACGACTATCTGACTGAAGAAGAAAAGTTAGACGAAGTATTTGCTCGCAATGTTGCTATAGCTGACACAGAAGATGAGATTAATGCCGTTAGAAGGCAGCGGGATCAGGAACGTAAAGATCGTGAGATTCTGGCTAACGGTGGCGCTCTATCATTCTTCATAGGCGCTGGGACTGCAATTGCAGATCCTATTAACTTTATCCCTATCGGCGGCGCTGTAGCTAAGACGTACAAGACTGGAAACTCTATTTTAAGATCTGCTGCTGTAACGGCATCAGTGTCATCTGCGACCGTAGCGGCTCAAGAAGCCATCCTGCATGGAAGTCAAATAGAACGAACCTATGGAGAATCTGCTGTCAATGTATCTGCTGCTGCATTCTTGGGTGGGGCTTTAGGGATAGGTGCTGGCAAAGTATCTCAATATCTTAATGAGCGTCAGATCAAAGAGATTGCTGACTCGATGGATGTCGAAATCAAGCTGGCAAAGGGTGAGAATACAGTCATATCTTATGGCCCTAGACTAGATGTAGATGAGGTTCGCGCATCATTTATAGACGAGTTAAAGGTAGAGCTGACAGGTTTGGCTGGTAACAAGCTAACTCGTGGAGAAGAAAAGGCACTACGACAAGAGGCCACGGCGTTAAAAGAACGCATTAACTTAGTCGAAGAACTGCCAGAACCAATGGCTGCTCTTAAGGACATACCCGCTAGACAAGCCAAAAAAGAGTCGGTTGCTGCTGGCAAGAAAGCGGCAGAACAAGAGCGTCAGATATTCCAAGAGCAACTAGCTATTGTTAACGGTCGTCTTAGTTCTAACAGGGCAGCTAAGGAAGCAGAGTCTAATCTGTCACGGCTTGAGCAAGATATAGTCCCAACTGAGTATCAGCAGAGATTGGATAACATTCTTGCTGAAGAACAACGAATCATAGAGCAACCAGCCGCACCTGGAGAGACTCCAACATTAGGCCAGATGGCTCAAGCGGAAAACATTACTCCAGATGAATTAAGTGTAGGTGCTGCGCAAGTTGCTAACGGAGAACAAGTACAAGGAAAGAAAGTTAGAGCGTTTATGAAAAAAGCTATGCGCTTTGATCCTCTTTCTCGAACTATAACTAGCGATAACCCTTTGGTTAGAAGTCTTGCTAACACGCTTGCTGAAAACCCAATAGCAATGGATCGAGGCGGTGTCACTGCTGTAGAGTCGCTAATCAAGCTGCACGATGGCAAATACGCTAGTGCATTACAGGCTCACTTAGATCAGTTTAAGATTTACAAGAAAAATGGCGGCAAACTTAAACGCAAACAATTTAATGAAGCAGTTTCTAAAGCAATGCGAGATGATGTTTCTGAGATTCCAGAAGCTCTAGCTGCGTCAAGGACTTGGAGGTCAGAGTTGTATGACCCTCTTAAAAATGAAGCTGTTTCAGTAGGTTTATTGCCAGAAGATATAGAAGTTTCTACGGCGGTCAACTACTTAAATAGACGATGGAGCAAAGATAAGATTGCTGCTAATCAGCCAGACTTCGAACAACGTGTTGCCAAATGGTTAAAGGAAGAAGATCTGAAGTTATTTTCTCAAGCCAAGCAAGCCCAAGACGATATTGCCACGGCTACTGGTGCAGAAAAAACTAGGCTGCAAAAGCTGATAGATCGAGCAGAATACAAAGAAGGCATGGATTTAGCCAAACAAGAATATATTGATATAGCTAGACAAATAGCCCAGAGAATAAAAGGTTCTCCAGATGGACGGTTGCCCTATGATTGGAAAATTGGCGATGGTTCTTCTTCCAACAAACTTAATGGCACTGCATTGCGAGGCCCATTACGGTCTAGGACATTCCAGATCCCAGACAGCATGATTGATGATTTTTTAGACAACGATATTGAAGATTTAGGTCGTATCTACTTGCACCAAATTGCGCCAGATGTAGAGTTAAAACGAGCATTTGATGATGTTGAAATGACCAATCAAATTGCTGATATTGAAAACTGGTATAGCATGGAAGCCAGAAAGTTAAAAACTGAAAAAGAAAGAAGAAAATTAAACAAGCAGAGAGAAAGTGATATTGGTGACATTGCAGCAATGCGAGACAGGATACGCGGCGTTTACGGCATGGATGATCCAAACAGCTTTCCTCACAGAGCATATCGTGTTTTTAGAAATTTAAATTACATGAGATTAATGGGCGGTGTTGTAGCCTCATCCATTCCTGATGTTGCTAGAATTTTTATGGCAGAAGGATTTACCAAAACATTTACCAAAGGTTTAGTGCCATTAGCCAAAAATTTAAAGACATTTAAAGTATCAGCAGCAGAGGCTAAAAGATACGGCGTAGGCGTAGACGTTTTAATGCGAGGTAGATCGCAGATTATTTCGGATATATCTGACTACACTAGAGGCGGTACGGCATTTGAACGAGGGGTTCAGAGCTTAACCGATAATTTTGGTCGCATTAATCTAATGGATTATTGGACTGCTGGAGTCAAGCAATTGCACGCGGTCACTATGCAAAATTCTGTTATTGACGAATTGCTCAAGGGGAAGATTGATAAGCGTCTATCAAGACTAGGCATTGATGATGCTAATGCTATAAACATAGCCAAGCAATTAGAAAAATACGCAGAAAAAGTAGATGGTGTATGGATATCAAACGCTCGGAACTGGGATGTTCCAGAACTAGAAAGGATCTGGGGCGCTGCAATCAGAAAAGAATCTGACCGCGTAATCGTGGTTCCAGGTCAAGAAAAGCCATTGTTTATGTCTACACCATTGTCAAAAACAGTAATGCAGTTTAGATCGTTTATGGTTGCATCTACCCAAAGAATGACAATTGCTGCAATGCAAAATCAAGAACACAATACTATTGGCGGGTTATTGCTATTAACCTCAATGGGCTCCATGTCTTATGCTTTCAAGCAATGGGATGCTGGCAGGGAAATTACAGACGATCCAGCCACATTAATTATTGAAGGAATTGATCGATCTGGCTCTTTGGGTGCTATAATGGAATTTAATAATACAGTAGAAAAAATGTCTAGCGGATATGGTGGGTTGCGCCCACTTTTGGGCATAGATGTTCCAGCAGCAAGATTTGCATCCAGAAGTGCAGTAGAAGCTGCATTGGGGCCAACATTCGGAAGTCTACTCGATACAACAATGCGAGTAGGCAATGCTGGTTTAAGCGAAGATGATTGGTCAGACTCAGATACAAGAGCATTAAGGAGATTGTTACCAGGCCAGAATCTCACTTTTGTTAGGCAAGGTCTGGATAAAATTGAAGAATCCGTAGGTGATTTATGACAGTATTAGACAACACTCCAAGAGACCAATACACCGCTACCGGTGGGCAAGTCGCGTTTTCATACACGTTTGAGATCGCTGCTGAAGGTGATATTGCGGTCTTACAGAACGGCGTACTGCTCAGTTTAGGCACTGGTGCTGGTGAATATGCGGTTACTGGCGTAGGCTCAGACACAGGCGGCGTGGTCACACTGGTCACTGGTGCTACTTCTGGGGACATTATAACCCTATACCGTGACATGGCATTAGAGCGTCTCACGTCCTACACCAATGGCGGTGACTTCCTAGCGGCAGACGTAAACAACGACTATGATCGTCTATGGTTGGCACTCCAGCAGAATACTGGCACGTCAAACCGAGCCCTAGTAGCACCTAATACTGATCCCACTAACATTAATATGACGATTCCTGACAAGGCGACTCGTCTGGGCAAGTATCTTAAGTTCAACGATACGACTGGTAATCCTGAAGCTGGCAGCATAGCAGGGGCATTTACCGCTGCTGGCATGAATCACTACAACTTTACGGGTGATGGGACTACGGTTAACTTCACTTTGGGCATGGAGCCTGGAGGCGAGAACAACACTCAGGTCTATATCGATGGTGTGTACCAGCAGAAAGACGGCTATAACGTATCTGGTGCCGTTTTACAATTCTCCGTTGCACCGCCTAATCTCAGCACCATTGAGGTTATGGTCATTGAAGTATTGCCAGTAGGCGCTACTACTGCGTCACAAGTATCCTTTACTCAAGCAGGATCTACTTACAATCGTAATGTCCAGCTCAAGCTACAAGAGTCAGTATCTGTAACAGACTTTGGTGCTACTGGCGATGGGGCTACAAATGATACGGTAGCTATACAGGCTGCTATTGACCATGTTGCAGCGAATGGGGGAGTGCTAACTTTTCCTGCTGGAACTTATATGTCTGATTCTCTGCAAGTTACGCCTACAGCATCGTTTAAAATAAACGGTACTGGAACTATTAAAAAGCGTACCAACGCAGCCAATAATATGTTGCAGATTCAAGGCACGACACTGCCTGTATCTGTTACTGGAATTACCCTTGACGGAGATTTCACAACTCACGCAGAAGGCGGTCAAGGTCTAGTTGGTTACAATATATCCAACATGCTTGTAGATGGCGTCACGATTACAGACGTTAAAAATTCTGGCGTAATTATTTACACAGACGGGACGATTCACGAAAATAACATTATTAGAAATTGTACAGTTAACGGTGAGTCAAATATTAAAAATGGCTTATTGATTGTTGACTGCAAAAACTCAGGTATAGAAACGTCATCTGTATTTAACGTCACAGAGTTTGCTCTTGAGTTAAAAAACTCATGCACTAATAGTTGGATAAGGAACTGCTTGGTAGATGGTTGTGATTTGCAAGCCATTGCGCTAGGACAAACCACAGGAACAGGGCCAAGCTACTGCGATATTTCTAATGTAACTATTAAGGCATCTGACGGAGCAATTGAATTAAGCAACGGTCAATATAATTCGTTTAACCAAATTACTTGTGACTTTACAGGCGCCCCAGGAACAATTAACAACGGCATTAACTGTAGCAACGAAGTTAAAAACTGTACTTTCACCAACATCTCTATGCTTAATCTTCCTACTGCGATTTATGCCATTCGTTTTAGAACGAACAATATTAACAATCTCGTAAAATTTTCGTCGATTGAAAAAGATGGTAGTGGGGATGCATTTAGATTTGACGCGACTGCAACATTAAACACAGTGGTTTCGGACAGGTACACTATCAATGATGTTTTGAAGGAAGATTTACGTCCGTATGTTAGCGATGCTTCTACTGGTGGAACTAATTTGCTTGTCTCTCTGAGAACGACTGCAACAGAAAACAATGACACGCCAACTGGAACAAATACTGGTCTAAATGATATTACAAATGCCATAAACACTGAGAATAAATATGCTGGCAAGAGGGTGTGGAATACGTCTGATAACAGACCTGTTTATGCGGTTGGTAGTGCGGCAGGAGATGTTTGGAATGATGCGGCTGGATCAACGTACAACACGCCGAGCTAAGGTGCTAACGCAAAAGGAAAGATCAAATGACTATTAAACAACAAGGCGGCGTATTTGGCCGAAATCCGACATTCAATGATGTAACCATTGAGGGTACTTTAACCTTTGATGGTGATATTGATATTAACTCTGATTTAAAAGTGAATGGCGATCTTGAGGTTACAGGCGATGCGTCAATAGATGACATTTTGTTGATTGGCCAAGACAGTGGAGATGCTTTTAATCCAGACGCAATTCTTCGTTTGCAAAGAACTGGAGACAGGGTTTTTCAACAGTTCAAATCAGACACCGATGAAGTTTGCGCTATTCTTTTTGGCGACACTTCTGATGATGTTCGAGGCCAAATTGAATGGGACAATTCGACAGATTCATTGGCTTTTTATACTAATGACAATGATTTAGCGGCAACATTCACGTCTTCTGGAAACCTAGCCTTCCCTTCAGGCCAAGGCATCGACTTTTCTGCTACCGCTGGCGCTGGCACCTCTGAGCTGCTCGATGATTACGAGGAGGGTGCTTGGACGCCGACTTTTTCATACACTACTGCAAATGATGTTTCATTTACTTATGCGTCTCAAACTGGAAGCTACACAAAAGTTGGCAACATTGTCACTGTTTCGTTTGAAATAACACTTTCAGCATTTGCAAAAAATACCGCAGCAGGAGCACTTATTGTTTCAGGACTTCCATTTAATGTCTCATCTACAGATAAATCTTCTGGGGCAATGAGTTTGGATAATACAACATTTTATGCAGATCCAGTTATTAACAGTCGGCCGTCAACAGATGATCTTTATATGAATCGAAACAGATCAAATAATACGGATGCGTCTTTTGATCCATCTTCTACTAGCAGAATTTCTGGATCAATTACTTATAAGGTTTAATTATGGCTCTCACTAAAGTAACAAGCAGAATGACGGATGGAGCAAGTTTAAATGTTCTTGATTTTGGTGCAATTGCAGATGGCGTAACTGATGATAGCAATGCTTTTCAAGCTGCCATTGCTGCTGCTTTGAATGTTGCAGGAGATAACCCAAGATCGCCAAGATTGGTTAAAGAGGTTTATATACCAGAAGGGCAATATTTAATCTCAAAACCAATTCTGCTGTATCAATCAGACGGTATTCGTATTCGTGGCGCTGGCCCGATGAACACTCAAATTATTGTTGGTTCAGACCAGTCTGGGTTCACTTATCCTGCGGAGTGGCAAGCTCTTACTGATTATGCAAGCTATGTTGCAAATCCTGCTATCTTCCAAGTTGCAAAGCGTAGAGTTACAGGCGTTGGTAATCCGGGCGCTGGGTGGCCTAATCTTGCAAATACTGGTTACTTACAAGCTGGGGCTGCTGCTGCTCCATTTTATTTGGGGATCGAAGATATTGGTTTTTTTGCTAGAGATACTTCATATTACCGCAATGTTAAAGGCATTTATGGCTTAGATGCAGGCCAAGTATATTTTCAAAATTGGTATGCGGAAGGCATGAATACTGTCATTCACTTTGACAATTTGTATGCTGCAAAGATTGGTCGAGTTCGGGTCTATGATTGTCAAAAGCCAATTTATATTGGGGGTGGAACTTCCGTTGATGTTGCAAACTGTGGCGCTACATATTGCACTGATGGCTATACCATAATATCAACATACGCCTCAGCAAATAGTTTAGGAGTAGATCATTGGGGCGTTGGATATTACGCATATACGGTTGGCGGCATTAGCTTTGTAATGAATGGATGTGGTTCTGAAAACGGTCTTGGCGGTATTGTTTATTGCGTGAGCGATCCAGCCTCTGGGCTTGGTAGGTATGGGGTACAATTTAATAGTTGCGTTTTTCAAGGCGGTGCAACCGAAGGTGCAATAAATTATACAGGCCAAACAACCATTGGAGATTTTGGCGTTCCTGCAATGTTCGTTTTTGAAGGATGTAATTTAACATTTACAAATTGCGGTTTATTGTCTGAAATATCTACTAGCGGCGGAACAACGTATTTTGGGGCACAAATGACTGATGATGTAACGGTTACTCTTAACCTTCCGTCTGATCCTGCTGTTCGCGCAAATCGACAGGCTTTAATCTTTCACGATTATGCAACGATTATTGGCACTGTTGCTGGAGGTTTTCCAAAAATAAACTTTACTTATGATCCAGATAAAGATTATGGGTTTGCACAAATTGCAGCAGATGAAACAATTGGATCAAATGTAACTTTCGTTGTGCCTTGGGATACGCTGGTTCAAGGCGATCCGCATTTGGAGCTAAACACCTCTACTGGAGAGTGGGTCTGCGTTCGCGGAGGTCAATATAAGTTTGCATTTGGTGGTACTTTAAATGGAGATCAATATTCGTATGTTTCCATTCAGGTTACAAGCAGGCCAAGTGGAGCTTCAACCTTAACGCCATTAACGAGAGTAATGGATAACCTTTCAAATGTTGAGAGAGCAATTTATTTTGAGGCTACTTTTGATTTATATCCGGGAGATACCATTCGGTGTCTTATTCGGCGTTTAACTACAGCAAATCCGGGATACCTTGAGCAAGGTGCCTATTTTAACTGGGAACAAATCGCATAGGAGATTATGATGGCCCTGCAAAAAACATTAAGTCTGCCAAACAATCTTGGCAGTACAACTCAAATTGAAAATGCTTACATTCGTGTTGATCGGTCTGAGGTTACTAAAAATACCATGAGCACAGAGGTTGGCATTTATGAGAGTGCTGACGGAAAAAAACTCAAAGTTTCATTTTATGGTTCGTCATACAACCTAGATGGCGATAACCCAATCAAACAAGCATACCAGCATATTAAAACCCTTCCTGAATTTACAGGGGCAACAGACGTTTAATACCCCTAGCGGGTGGACAGTCCAACCAAGGAGATAAAATGGCACTTACAGAAGAAACAAAGAACGACAAGATCGAGGTAATACAACTGGCTGCTGGCTATCCAGTAATCCAAGTTCGTACTGCAACGATCATCAAGCGTGATGACGTAGAAATCTCACGCAACTTTCACCGTCGAGTGGTAACACCTGGCGATGACTTTCTAGCAGAACCTGATGCTGATGTTATGGCTATCATTCAGGCTGTGTTCGATGCTGATGCACAAGCTGCTTATGCTGCTGCACAGGAGGCTGAATAATGACTACGCTAATTGAAAAGAACATCACTGCTGAGAACACCTTCAGCGATTCATTCAGGTTCGATGGAGACTTTAACTTCTCTATCCGTGGCACACTGAATGCTGGTACTACTGTCACCGTACAACGTAGCACTGACGATTCTACTTGGACTGACGTTGATACCTTTACTTCCATCAGCGAGAACGTAGGCTATGAGCCTGAGTTGTTGTTCTATCGTGCTGGGGTCAAGACTGGCGAGTTCGGTGCTGGAACCAACATCACGGTACGCTTTGGCGCCAAGTGGATGACTCTGACGTAGGTGATGACATGCAGGAAGAAGCTAAAACAGTTATGGATTCATTAGCGGTAGGAGGCACTGTGGCTACACTTGCTGGATGGCTTCCTAGTGTTGCTAGTTTGTTCACGATCATCTGGTTAGCGTTGCGTATCTGGGAGTCTGATACTGTTCAGAAACTTGTTAATCGAGATGGCTGATGGAAACGTGGGAGGTTATTGTCTCAGGCTGGCCCATTGCTGCTGGAGTATTCATCCTCGTGCTAACGATTGGAAAGATCTTAAACCGGCTAGAAGTTCTTGAGCAGAAAATGATCGAGGCTTGGAAGGCCATTAACGAGTTGATCCGCAAATGATGCAAGCACTGATAGGGCCGATCACTAATCTAGTTGGTGGCTGGTTGAATAACAAGGCTGAGGAGAAGCAAGCTAAACATCAAGCTAAACTCCAGGTCATCCAGAACAATGCTGATTGGGAATCCAAGATGGCAGATGCCAGTGCTCATTCGTGGAAGGATGAGTTCTGGACTATCATACTATCAATCCCGATCTTTATGGTTGGTTATGCCATAGCTATCGATGATATTGGTGTGATCGATAGGGTTGACGCTGGGTTCAAGGCGCTGTCACAATTGCCTGAGTGGTATCAATACTTGCTGTTCATTGCGATCAGTAGCTCATTCGGTATCCGTGGTGTATCCAAGCTAATGGAATTGAAGAAGTGAGCGAGTCGTTACTAAAACGTATCGGTGTATCTGGTTACAACAAGCCTAAGCGTACACCTAGTCATCCTACTAAGTCTCACGTTGTAGTGGCTAAGTCTGGCGATCAGGTCAAGACTATTCGATTCGGTCAGGCTGGTGTCAGTGGATCTCCTAAACGTGAAGGCGAGTCTGAATCTCGTAGAAAGAGACGTGAATCATTCAAGGCACGTCATAGAAAGAACATAGCCAAGGGCAAAATGTCTGCGGCTTACTGGGCAAACAAGGTGAAATGGTAATGAGAAAACCAAAGAAAGGATTGTACGCAAACATCCAAGCTAAACGTGCTCGTATCGCTGGTGGATCTGGCGAGAAGATGCGTAAGCCAGGAACCAAAGGCGCTCCCACTGCTAAGGCATTCAAGGACTCTGCAAAGACCGCGTACAAGAGATGACCTTCAAGTACTTTACCCGTCAAGAATTTGACTGTCAGGAGACTGGCGAAAATGAAATGGAAGATGAGTTCATCCATGCTTTGGATGCGTTGCGCCATGAGTGCGGCATACCGTTTCGTATTACTAGCGGGTTCCGTAGTGAGAAACATAGCCTTGAAGCTAAGAAATCTAGCGGGCCAGGACAGCACGCGAGAGGCATTGCTGCTGATATTGCTGTTACTAACGGGTCTGAGCGTTTCATTATCGTTAGCAACGCTATTAAGCTAGGTTTCAGCGGCATAGGCATCCATAAGAGCTTCATACACGTCGATACTCGTACCACTGTACCCGTACTATGGGTGTATTAGGCGCAATTTGAGCCGATCTGAGCGGTTTTCTATATCAATTTGAATCCGCGCTCACCTTAAATTGCAGCAATCCTGTATGTGCTCTAATCCCTCATAATAATTAACCCTACAAAGTACAGATTCTTTTAAACGCAAAGACTTTTCTACGTCTTCTCGTAAAAAATCACTTAGNTCGTCAAGCTCTGACTGATCCCAATCAGGTATTTTTGTATACTTCCTGCCTCGTTTGGCTATCTTGTCTTTGATTCTTTCGATTCTATCAAAAATAGTTTCGTCTAACTCTGCTGCTGCAATGCTATTGCAATCGCTGCAAGCCCCAAAGATTACATAGAAATCATGCCCAAGCGCCATGTAGTCAGCCACTCGTGATACTGGCGGGTAGTGCTCTCTTGTGTTGGCTGGCTCACCACAATACAAGCACCGTCTGAAACCATCCTTTGATAACAATGGTGGTATTGTCGTATAGACTGCTGAATGTTCATTTCTTCTGAGCATAAAATAAGGGGCATTTCAGCCCCTATCCGTTTGCATATTAGAAAGGTATGTCTTCTTCAACGTCTACTGGTGCAGATGCTACTGTCAACACGAGCAACTTATCAATCTGTTTAGGCTCATCTTTCTTGTATTCATCGATCTTAACGGTTAGACGGTCAGGGTACTTCTCATCTGGGGAGTACGGTGTCAAGATTTGGAAGTTTATCCATTCACCTTCCATCTGATTCAAGGTCTCTTGCATCTTAGTCTTGTTGATTGACCCTGAGCAGATCACAAAGTCTGGTGCTCGTTCGTGTTTCTTCTTGGCGAATAGTCCATTAATGTATTTCATATTACTCACTCTCTCCTTCGTTATAATGCAGCTTTCTAAAGTCAGATGACTTAATTATTTCTCGTTCAATCTTCGTGAAGCATCCGCCTTTGGTTGGCGCTTTCCATAGTGCAGTCTTAACTTCATTGCTTAACTCGAACCATGCTTCAGCGGCAGATGGGAAATCATCGTTTGCTATTCCGACTTTGATTGCCATGATGCTGTCCTTGTTTTCTGCACACCATTGCTCGTAAGTCTTCTCTGGTTCTGGTGCTGGCAGATCCTCACCAGCGTATATGTAGGCACCCAGTCCATGCATTGATAAGCCCTTAGTCAAGCATCGCATCTTAGCGGTGTTGATCTGGAAGGCATTAGGATTGGCTAC
>JGI20154J14316_10002193_pt1 | contig 16716 bp, 16 predicted proteins | sample COG_04_FD_14316 | JGI IMG/M metagenome (IMG submission 14316) | reverse complement strand
AGCCAATTAATCCATAGCGTAGTGTCATTATCTGTCCTTACTTGATACGTGCGACATAGCGTGAAACGGAAGGATCATACCAGTTTCGTGAAAACTCGAGGGGCGCGCCTGTATTGGCCCATGCGATTCTTTCGACATAACCGGCTGTCTCGCCAGGGCGCAGACCAAATTGATCTACGCTCCAAGGTGGTGTTGGAGCAAAAGTGACGTGATCCTCGGCCCTTACAATCCACAGTCCAAAACGGGTTTGATAGGTATGATAGAGCGACTCTGAAATCTCTTCAGCGGCGATATGATCGGCCACTGAACCGTCGAGCCATATCTCTTCAAGGGCGGCGGGTTGGTGATCGAGAAACCGCAAGCGGCGGAAGCGAAAAGCGGCTGAATTTGGGCCAAAATATGGCGCATCCATAGGTTTTGGAATCCGGTCAACCGACAAAAGCTCCGCGGTCGGAAGGCCGGCCCCAGTGAGAGATTCCAGCCTAAAGAATGAATAAATATTAGCGGCTTGCGGCGTTATATTTATGTAATTCCCTGATCCGTGTTTGCTGCGAATGAGCTGTTGGCCTTGCAGGCGGCTTAAGGCCTTGCGCAGAGTGCCCACAGCCACGCCAAATTCTGCCGCCATGGTCCGTTCCGGTGGCAAGCGCTCTCCGTCAAGCCATTGCCCTGCAGTGATGCGGCGCGCGATGGCTTCGCTGATCTGCACATAGGTGGGCAAAGCGCCGGGTGAGGGGGTTGGATTGGCCATGGGGTTTGCAAATTGATCCACTATTGATTTACATCTTGATGTGAGGTTTAAACGTGAAATGCAAGCCTATTTTTCGAGACCGCAATGACCGTCGTTCCAATTACCTCCGCTGATTTGAAAGCGGCCGAAGTCTCTTGGTTTTCAGCCCTCTGCTCGGATGACTACCAATACCTTGGCGTGCCCGATGGCGCATTGCGCTCCTCTTGGGCGCATTGCAGCAAAATTGTGCAGCAATCAGAGGTCAATGGCTTTCGCAATATCCTATGCCCTTCCTCCTATCAGGTCGGGCAAGACACTTTGTCTTTCGTTGCCGGATGCGCCCCGTTGACCGAGAAAATCAATATGCTGGCTGCCATTCGCTGCGGTGAGATGCAGCCGATCATGTTGGCGCGAACGGTCGCGACATTGGATCACATGCTCAAAGGGCGTTTGACCTTGAATGTGATTTCATCCGATTTCCCGGGCCAAAAAGAGCCGAGCCCCTATCGCTATCAAAGATCGCGTGAAGTGGTGCAGATCCTCAAGCAAGCCTGGACGGCCGATGAGATAAATTTTTCAGGAGAGATTTATAACTTCCAAGGGGTTAGTACGGAGCCGGCCCGTCCCTATCAACAAAACGGTGGCCCGCTGCTTTATTTTGGCGGCTATTCTCCCGATGCGGTCGAGCTTTGCGCCGAACATTGTGATGTCTATCTCATGTGGCCGGAGACCAAGGAAGATTTGAGCCAAAGGATGCAGGCGGTACATGCACGGGCGGCCACCTATGGTCGCACTTTGGATTATGGGCTGCGTGTGCATATGATTGTGCGCGATACGGAGCAAGAAGCGCGCGAGTTTGCGCAAGAATTGGTCTCGAAGCTCGATGATGAAACCGGCAGCGCGATCCGCGACCGGGCCCTGGATAGCGGATCTTATGGGGTTTCGCGGCAAGCGCGGAATCGTGATTTGGCTGATATGGATGGGTTTATCGAGCCGCATCTGTGGACCGGGGTGGGCCGCGCCCGCTCTGGCTGTGGCGCGGCCCTTGTGGGATCTGCCGATCAAATTTTGTCAGAGCTTGAGGCCTACCAAAAGATGGGCATGCGCTCATTTATTTTTTCTGGCTATCCGCATTTGGAAGAATGTGACTACGTAGGCAAGCTGGTCTTGCCGCATATGGCAACATGTTCTTTGCCGCATGAGTATGGGCGCGTGCCCCATGAGACCCCTGCAACCCCACTTGGAAATGGACCCCGCGTGTAATGGAACGAATTTCACTGACTGAGACTGTGGCCCTGAGCCGTTTGATTTATGGCATGTGGCGCCTGGCAGATGACAGCGACACCAGCCCGCGCCATGTGCAGGCGAAAATCGAGGCCTGTTTGGCACAGGGCATCACGACGATGGATCAAGCGGATATCTATGGCGGCTATGAGGCCGAAGAGGTGTTCGGCAACGCTCTGCGCGCCGCGCCGCATCTGCGCGATCAAATCGAAATCGTGACCAAATGCGATATTCTTGTTGGGGCAGGGCGCTATTCCAGCACGCGGGTGAAACATTATGATACGTCAGCGGCGCATATTGCCGCCTCGATTGATCACTCCTTGCGCCTTATGGGGACAGGAAAAGATTGATCTTTTGTTGGTGCACCGGCCTGACCCGATGATGGATCATCACGAGACAGGGGCGGCTCTGGACGCGGCGGTGGCCTCTGGAAAGGTGGCTTGCGTTGGCGTGTCCAACTTTAAGCGCCATGACTGGACCTTACTACAATCAGCGATGAAAACGCCTTTGGTCACCAATCAGATTGAAATGAGCGTTTTGGAAAATAGCGCATTTACCAATGGCGATTTGGCCTTTTTACAGGAATTTGGCGTGCCGCCCATGGCTTGGTCGCCGCTGGCAGGCGGAGCATTGTTCCAGGGCCAGAACCCTAAGCTTTTGACCCTGCTGCAAGAGATCGGCGCCGGTGATGTGGCCGCGGCCGCAGTGGCCTGGTTGCTGGCGCATCCCGCGCGCATCCTGCCGGTGTTTGGCACCAATAACCTCGCGCGCATCGCCAAATTAGACGCCGCCCGTGCCATTACATTTGACCGTGAGCTTTGGTTTGAGGTGTTTGAAGCGGCCAATGGCCAAGAGGTGCCATAGCTTTTGCTACGCCCTCGCGGTGGTTTTGTCGAGGAGCCGAGAATTAACTCAGCATCCAGCAAGATACCTTCGGGGTCTCGACCGGGGTCAGCAATGGCTTTCAGCAAGAGATCCGCGCTGAGACGACCGGCTTCACGCACCGAAGAGCGGGTCGCGGTATAGACCGGCACCGCAGCGGCATCACGAAAATATGACAAGTCATCATCATGGGTGATCACTGAAACATCACGTCCGAGTTTCAACTCCCGGTCGTCGAGCGCGCGCCGGATACCATTGGCCATAATGATCGATGAGGTGACGAAGGCCGTCGGGGGGGTGGGCAAATCTAGGAGCGCAAGGGCGTTTTTGTGGCCATTTGGCTCGGTCATTTCGCCATGTGTTAGATAGGCGTCGGCCAGTTCGATGTTGTTTTCTTTGAGCGCACGCCGATAGCCCTGTGCCCGGCGCATGGCAAAATCCATATCTGCCAAGCCGTTGATCAATCCGATGGTGGTATGGCCCAATTCTATCAACAATTGCGTCGCGCGAAAAAAGGATCGCTCATTGTTGACGTCCACCCAATTGTATTTCTCAACTGTATTGCTTGAGCGCCCATGCACAACAAAGGGCAGGTTGAGATTGTTGAGCTGGGCGATGCGCTTCTCGTCGACGCGCGGCGCATGGACCACCACGCCATCCACCGCCGAGCGCGCGGCCAATTCCTTGTAGCTGGTAAATTCATCTTCATCTGGCACCAGTGACAGCAGCAAATCATAGCCGCTTTGCGCATAGCGTGCGCTGGCACCGGCGATGAAATCGGCAAAGATCGGGTTGACCATTTCATGTTCTTTGGAAACGGAGACCAAATGCCCGATTGTCATCGATTTCCCCGTCGCCAAGCGCCGGGCCCGGACGTTGGGTTTGTAATTATGTTTTGCCGCGGCCTTAAGGACCAGTTGGCGGGTTTTTTCGCTGACCTCGGGGAAGCCATTTAGCGCGCGACTCACCGTGGTCTGCGACATGCCAAGCTCTTGGGACAGAGATTTGAGATTTGTAGAATTCGTCAAAGCGCTTCCATTATTTTGCAGGTGTTCTTAGCACGGTCTCAAAAAAACTATTTTTTGAGCGTTTTGCCTATTTTATATTATTCCTGCCTCATTGTTTCGCAATAATAAAGGTCTTTTTTTGCATTTATGAGATTTTAAATGAATTGACAGCGGGCGGAGTGCAGAATAGTCAAAGAAAATCCAAAGCGCTTTGAGAGCTTGAGAGCGTAAAAACTGCTTGCNTTTTGGACTCGAAATCTATGTTGTATTTNGGGGAACCATGCTGGTTTTTAAGGTGCCGTTTTGAGAGGCGTTGNGAACTGTTNGNGGCGCGTTTTGAAAGGGTGGAGACTGTGAAAAGAACTGTGAAAAGAATAGACTTTAGGGAGGAATAAATGTCTTTTTCGAATAAATTTTTGAGCGGGGCTGCTGTGGCGGCTTTGTCCATGTCTTTCGCCGGNATGGCGCAAGCGGATGCCTGTGATACGCCCTCTAAACTCGGCGATCTTGGCAATTTTGCGGGTGAGGTTATCACCATTGCTGGCTCTATGGAGGGCAAAGACGAAGAAATGCTGCTGAACACCGTGAGCTGCTTTGAAAAAGCAACTGGCGCTGTCGTGCAATACTCCGGTTCACGTGATTTTGCCGCTTTGGTGGTTGCAGATTTGCGCTCCAACAACGCGCCAAATATTGCGATTTTCCCGCAGCCTGGTCTGGCCGCGGATATGGCCAAAGAAGGCCACTTGGTGCCGCTTGGTGACGAATTGGCCAGCTGGATGTCCGACAACTACGGTGCGGGGTCTTCATGGGTTGATCTGGGCACATATGCCGATGCCAATGGCAAAGAAGACTTCTACGGTTTCGCCTTCAAAATGGATCTGAAATCCTTGGTTTGGTATTCTCCAGAGCAGTTTGAAGACAATGGCTATGAAATCCCATCCACAATGGAAGAGCTGATTGCTCTGTCCGATCAAATGGTGGCCGATGGCAATACGCCTTGGTGTATTGGTGTGGAATCGGGCAATGCGACGGGCTGGACGGCGACCGATTGGATGGAAGATCTGATGCTGCGCACAACCTCGCCAGAAAACTATGACCGCTGGGTCTCCAATGATCTGCCGTTTAACAGCCCTGAAGTGCTGAATGCGATGGAAGTTTATGGCCAGTTTTCCCGCAATGACGACTATGTTGCCGGTGGGGCCTCCTCAGTTGCGACAACCTTCTTCGGTGACGCGCCAAAAGGTCTGTTCTCCTCGCCCGCCAGCTGCTTGATGCACCGTCAGGCATCTTTCATCCCAGCCTTCTTCCCGAAAAAAGGCGAAGAAGTGGCGAATGGCGAAGCAGATTTCTTCTACTTCCCACCCTACGCTTCAGCAAATCTTGGCAACCCAGTTTTGGGCGCCGGTACGCTTTGGACCATGGCAAAAGACTCCCCCGCGACACGGGCGTTCTTCCAATACATGACCGAAGCATCCGCACATGAAGCTTGGATGTCACAAGGTACATTTTTGACCGCGCATAAAGGTGCAAATTTGGATGCCTATGCGACACCTGCTTTGCGCAAACAGGGTGAGATCCTTTCCAACGCCACGACATTCCGGTTCGACGCTTCGGACCTGATGCCAGGGGCGATTGGCGCAGGTGCCTTCTGGTCAGAGATGACCGCTTTTGCAAACGGCCAGGATGCTAAAACCACAGGTGACAACATCCAAGCCGCATGGGACGCCATCAAATAAGATGCGCCTGATGTGATAAATTTGAGGAGCGCAAAGAGTATTTGCGCTCCTCTTTTTCTAAGCTCCCCTGTTATCAGATATGATTTAAGGATCATGCGATGCGCGCCCTCAGCCCTATTATAGCCAGCAATGGTTTTGCGATATTTCTGACAATTGTCTTTCTTTTGCCCATAACGGCAATTTTTGCTTTCGTCGTGACCACGCCATTAGACGATGCAATGGCAAACTTGGGTCTTTGGATGCATGCGCAATGGCAGTGGTCTTTTCCCGAATTTGACACGCAAGAGCGGTTTGCAAAAATGGGATTTGCCTTGAGATCCGTTGTGATTGCGGTGGGGATTTCTTTCTTTTATTTCGGGATCACCAATTGGCTGAACGCCAGTTTGGCGCGGGTGCGCTGCAAAAACTCTCTTGGCCGCCAATCCAATATCGTTGAAGCGATACAGCCTTGGATTTTCGTGGGCCCGACTTTGGTCTTGCTGCTCTTGTTCTTGCTGGTGCCGGCTTTGTCCACACTGTCATTGTCGTTTCAAGAGTATGACGGCACGCCCTCGGTGCGCAACTATGCCTTCCTTTGGGATCCTGACTCCTTGGGCTATTTGCAATTTCGTCTGGCGATGCGCAACAGTTTGATGTGGCTTATTCTCGTGCCCTCAACCTGCATCATCTTCGGGCTTTTGATCGCTGTTTTGGCCGATTCCGTTTCTTGGGGCGTGGTGGCGAAAACCTTTATCTTTGTGCCTTTGGCGATTTCCTTTGTTGGGGCCGCGGTGATCTGGCGCAATATATTTGCCGGTGGCGGGATCGAGCCGTTGGAGACACTCAACGGCATGACGCCCTCCTATCAAATCGGACTGCTTAAATCCTTACTCGGCCATACAGCAGAATATAACGAGCCGCTTTATAGTCTGAAGTTTTGGGGAAATTTCTTTTTGATGTGGATCTTGGTTTGGGTTCAAACCGGCTTTGCTATGGTGATTTTCTCGGCGGCGCTGCGCGGCGTTCCAGAGGACACGATTGAAGCGGCGAAGATTGATGGGGCCAATCCCTTTCAGATGTTCTTTCGCGTGAAGCTGCCGCAAATCTATTCCACTGTTTTGGTGGTTTGGACGACATTGGTGGTGTTGGTGCTCAAAGTCTTTGATATCCCCTATGCGCTGTCCGCCAATGATGACGATAAATTGCTGCTGGCAACCATGATGGAAAACGCCCGTAACAACTGGTCGATTGGAGGTGACAATGTGGACAATCTTTATGCCTCTATCGCGGTGATGCTGATGCTGACAGTTGTACCTAATATGGTTTTCAATGGCTGGCGCATTCGGCGCGAACAAAAAGAGCTTGGGAATTAAGGTATAGATAGATGACAAAAACTCTCAGCCATATTGTCCTTGCCCTGATCGTATTTATTTGGGTCGTGCCCTTTGTGGCCCTCGTCTCGACGTCGATGCGCTCTGAGGTGGCCGCGAAAACCTCCGGGTTTTGGACCTCATTTACACCGACGGAATTGGGGCATCGGTTTGCAACCCATGAGCGGGGCGTGATGGAGCCTGCTGTGATCATGCGTGGTAACATCCTGGAGCGGATCAACGCCGAGGCCTCTGGCTATGCGGTCTCGGGCGATGTGAAATCGATTTTGATCAAGACCCGTATCGCCGATCCTGAAAACCCGGGAAAAACCAAGTTGGTCCGCAAATTGGTGCCAGCCGGAGAGGTGATGGATGTCCGGGGCGGCGCCTTTGTTTTCGAAACCAATGGTGACTTCACCTGGACCTTCGATCAGGCCACGGCGCCCAAGCCCAAAAACCTTGATGTCTTTATCAATCAAGATCCGGCCTTCGGGGCAGATGCCTATATTGAAGTCTTATTTGACAATAAGAACGTCCCCAATGCTTTGATCTCCTCATTCATTGTCACCATTCCCGCAACGATCATTCCAATCACCATTGCCGCTTTCGCCGCCTATGCGTTTGCTTGGATGCAGTTTCCGGGCCGGGATTGGTTGTTTGTGATTGTGGTCTCACTGATGGTTGTGCCAACGCAATTGGCCTTCCTGCCTATCTTGCAAGGGTTCAGTGGAATTGCCTCTTGGGCCACAGCCTTAAACCAATGGTTGACCGATTGTGAGCTGACCGACAGCTGCCAAGTGGCGTCCAAGTCCTTTGCCAGCCTTTGGATCACCCACACGGCCTTTGGCTTGCCGCTGGCGATTTACCTGCTGCGCAATTACATTGTCGGCCTGCCCAAAGAGCTTTTGCAAAGCGCGCGAATTGATGGCGCGAGCCATTTGCAAATTTTCACGCGGATCATCGTACCGCTTTCTGTGCCGGCTTTGGCCTCTTTCAGCATCTTCCAATTTCTTTGGGTATGGAATGACTTGATCGTGGCTTTATATATCGGGCCGAACAATTCGTCGGATTTGGTCTTCCCCATTCGGCTGCAAAAACAATTGGGAACCTTCAAAGATCAACTGCATTTGCTAAACGCATCTGCGGTGATTTCCATGATCGTGCCAGTTGTCGTCTTCCTGTCGATGCAGCGGTATTTCATTCGTGGGCTGCTGGCTGGCTCCGTAAAAGGTGGTTGATTATGACTGAACTTAAATGGTGGGAAACCGCCGTTATTTACCAAATCTATCCACGATCTTTTCAGGATTCCAATTCTGACGGGATCGGCGATTTGCCGGGGATTACCACGCGGCTTGAGTATATCGCCAATCTCGGGGTTGATGCGATTTGGATCAGCCCATTCTACCCCTCACCGCAGAAGGATTTCGGCTATGACGTCTCCGATTACTGCGATATCAATCCTGAATACGGCAGTTTGGCGGATTTTGATGCCTTGATTGCNANGGCGCATGGGCTTGGCCTTAAGGTGATGATTGATATCGTGCCGGGTCATTGTTCCGATCAACATATTTGGTTTGAAGAAAGCCGGCAGTCGCGCGACAATCCGAAAGCGGATTGGTTTCACTGGGCCGATCCATTGGCGGACGGCTCGGCACCGACCAATTGGCTGTCCTTCTTTGGCGGTCGGGCGTGGACATGGGAGCCGCGGCGCCAGCAGTATTATTTACATAATTTTCTGCCAAGCCAGCCCAATCTCAATCACGCCAATCCGAACGTCATTGAAGCCTTTCGACAGATTGCCCGTTTTTGGTTCGATCGCGGTGTCGATGGGTTTCGAATGGATGCGGTGCATACGGTCAATGCCGATACTGCGCCTTATCGTGACAACCTGCCGAAACCAAATTTTAAGCTGGGCAGCCTGCCGCAAGAGCAGCAACCCTTCTTCCGGCAATTGCATGACAGTGCGCAGCTCAATCAACCTGCCATTCAAAACTTCATTGAAGCCTTTCGCAAAGTTGCGGATGAATATGATGGAGANCGCTTCTTAATGGGTGAATTGCACGGCGATGATCCGGTTTTGGCCAGTGAGACTTTCACAGCCCCCGGGCGTCTGCATGCGACCTATAACTTTAACCTCCTCGAATGGGCCGGGCTTGATGTGGCTGGGCTGGAGAAGGCGATTTCAACGGCGATTGAGGCGTTTAATGGGACCGGGCGTCTCACTTTCGCCTTTTCCAATCACGACGTGCCGCGCTCCGCCACGCGCCAATTGGCGCCTTTGGGTCTTGGGGAAGAGCAGCAAGAGGCGTTGCAGTTGCTCTTGCTGAAATTGGAAACCAGTCTGATTGGCTCGGCCTGTGTCTACCAAGGTGAGGAATTGGCCCTCAGCGATGTGCAAGACATTCCACTCGATCAAATGCAAGATCCTTGGGGGATTGAATTTGCGCCCGTCTTCCTCGGTCGTGACACCTGCCGCACNCCCATGGTTTGGCGCAGGTCTGACAATNAATGGGGTGGGTTTTCGGATGCNGCCAGCACTTGGTTGCCCGTAGCAGAGCCCCATCTGGCGCGCGCCGGCCTCGATGAGGCGGAGCGCCCCGGCTCAGTCTATTGCCAATTTGCCGAGTTTTTGGCTTGGCGCAAGAAACAGCCCGCCATGATGCGTGCCAATAATATGACGTTAGTGGCCAGCGGGCCGAAAGAACTTGTCTTTGATCGCATGTCAGAGACGCAAAATCTAAGATGTCGCTTTGATTTTGAAACATTAACAGCATCCATCGCGGAGATTTAAATGGCTCAAGTAGAATTACAGGGTGTGAATAAGGCATTCGGCAAAACGGAAGTCATTCGCAACGTTGGGTTGGAAATTGAAAAAGGCGAATTTGTGGTCTTTGTTGGCCCCTCGGGCTGTGGCAAGTCGACCCTGCTGCGGCTGATCGCCGGGCTTGAGACGCTCACCAGCGGCGATATCTGCATTGCCGATAAGACGGTCACGGATTTGCCGCCGTCGAAACGCGGCATTGCCATGGTGTTCCAATCTTATGCACTCTACCCGCATATGACAGTCTATAATAACATGGCTTTCTCGCTTGATCTGCAAGGTGTGCCCAAAAAAGAGATCCGGGAGCGGGTTGAGGCGGCGGCGAAGATCTTGCAGATGGAGACGTTGCTGGACCGCCGCCCGGCAGCTCTGTCAGGTGGGCAGCGCCAAAGGGTGGCGATTGGTCGGGCGATTGTCCGCAATCCCGATGTGTTTTTGTTTGATGAACCGCTCTCCAATCTCGATGCGGCCCTGCGGCATGACACAAGGGTGGAAATTGCGCGGCTCCATGCGCAACTGGGAGCAACAACCATCTATGTCACCCATGATCAAGTCGAAGCGATGACCCTGGCGGATAAGATTGTCGTGCTCAAAGCAGGTGAGGTGATGCAAGTGGGCGCGCCGATGGAGCTTTTCAATAAGCCAGCCAATGAGTTCGTTGCTGGATTTCTGGGCTCGCCCACAATGAATTTCTTTCACGGCACGTTAACTGGGAAGTCTGAAACACCAGAGCAGGGGCGGTTTTCTGGTGGCGGCATTGAAACGGGTGATGTGCGCTTGGTGTCCACGGAAAAATCCATTGGCGATTCGGTAAAACTCGGCATTCGTCCGCAGCATTTGATTTTGGATGACAAAGGCCCACTTGAGGGTACTGTGTCCTTGGTGGAGCGTCTGGGCACGGACACAATCATCGAGTTAATGGCCGCTGACAACACGCTGTTCCGCTTCGCCACGGCAGAGGCCATAAATGTGACGGCAGGAGATGTTGTGCGTTTTGGCTTTGACCCTGAAAAGGTGCATATCTTTTGATACAGCGCAGCGATTTTCCAGAAGGGTTTCTATTTGGAACGGCCACATCGGCCTACCAAATTGAAGGGCATGCCAAGGGTGGGGCCGGGCTCACCCATTGGGATAGTTTTGCCGCCACCCCTGGAAATGTCGTGCGCGCTGAGCATGGGCAATTGGCCTGTGACCACTATCACCGCTTTGAGCAAGATTTGGACTTGTGGCTGCGGCGGGGTTTGACACCTATAGATTTTCAACCAGCTGGGCCCGGGTGATGCCCGAGGGCAGGGGGCCGGTCAACCAAGAGGGCTTGGATTTTTATGATCGCCTCACGGATGCGATGTTGGAGCGCGGATTGAAACCCGCGGCCACGTTGTACCATTGGGAAATGCCCTCTGCTCTTGAGGATCAGGGCGGCTGGCGCAATCGTGATATTGCCCATTGGTTTGGCGATTTTACCGATGTCATCATGGGGCGGATTGGCGATCGGATGTTTTCGGTCGCCCCTATTAATGAGCCTTGGTGCGTCGGCTGGTTGTCACATTTTGAAGGGGCACATGCGCCCGGTCTGCGTGATATTCGCGCGACGGCCCGCGCAATGCACCACGTGCTTTGCGCCCATGGTACCGCGATTGCCCGGATGCGGTCCTTGAGCATGACGAACCTTGGGGCTGTGTGCAATTTCGAATTTGCCAATCCCGCAGATGATAGCGCAGAGTCCGCCGCGGCTGCAGGGCGCTATGACGCAATTTACAATCGTTTCTTCATAGGTGGTATATTCCACAAGTGCTATCCAGATTTGGTGCTAGAAGGGCTTGAGCCGCATTTGCCCAAGGGTTGGGACAGTGATTTTGATTTGATTGGGGCACCGGTCGATTGGTGCGGCATTAATTATTACACCCGTTCAAATATCGCAGCCAAAGACGGCGCTTGGCCAAATGTGCAAGCGATTGAGGGGCCTTTGGAGAAAACCCAAATGGGGTGGGAGATTTATCCCGATGGGCTTTATGAGTTCATCATGCGCACCCACCGCGAGTATACCAAGGGCCTGCCGATCTATGTCACCGAAAATGGCATGGCCAATGACGATCCGATTGTGTCAGGCTGCATTACAGACGATGCCCGAATTGCCTATATTGAGGCGCATCTGCAAGCGGCCATGCGCGCGATCAAGGACGGTGCGCCTTTGATGGGATATTATATCTGGTCGCTGCTGGACAATTACGAATGGGCCCTGGGTTATGAGAAACGCTTCGGCCTGGTGCATGTGGATTTCGACACCTTGGAGCGCCGACCCAAAAAGAGCTTTGAAACCCTCAAAGGTTGGATTGAACGCTAGGGCGCAGGAGCGTCTGATTGTTTGGATCGCGGCAATTTGAATTGTTGGTTGGTATTTTGCAACCGGTTGCAAAAAAAGCGAATCGGATTATAGTCGTTTTATGTTTCGAGCCGCGTGGTGGGCGCTGTCTTTTGGTGGCTGCTCTTTGGGAGGTTTGAAACCTTTTTTTAACGGTTTCCGCCAAAATATCCTTGGCAAAGAGGAAGAGTTGGCGGGCAGCAAAAGCTCAAAATATTTTGGGCAATCCGGAAAACTTCATTGTGCGCCGGGCACATTTTGGGAGAGAACTATGAAAAAACTACTATTGGCGACTGGCCTGACAGCCTTGATGGGCACAACAGCTGCGGCGCAAGAAATTGGCGCGACATTTTCGCGGTTTGATGACAATTGGTTGACTGTTTTGCGCACTGGTATGGTCGAATACGCCGGCACAATCGATGGCCTATCCTACCAGCAAGAAGATGCCTCCGATGACTTGGCCAAGCAAATTGACCAGGTGCGCAACTTTGTGGCCTCCGGTGTGGACGCCATTATTGTCAACATCGTGGACACATCTGCCGGTGCAGCGGTTTCTGCTGCCGCTGGGGACACGCCGCTGGTTTATGTAAACCGTGAGCCTGACAACGTGGATGTTTTGCCTGCGACCCAAGCGTTCGTGGCCTCTAATGAGATCGAATCTGGCACATTGTCCGCATTTGAAATCTGCAAAAACCTGCGTGCNGATGGCAAAGCNGGCGGTGCGCGCGGTTATCTGATGAATGGTCAGCTGTCGAACCAAGCCGCTGTGCAGCGTTCGAAAGACGTGCATGACGTAATTGGCATGGATATGTGTAACTTCATGACCATCATTGATGAGCAAACTGCAAATTGGTCTCGTGACGAAGCGCAAGATTTGATGACAAACTGGATGTCCTCTGGTGAACCATTTGACTTTGTTTTGGCCAATAATGATGAAATGGCCATCGGCGCGATCCAAGCCATGAAAGCCGCCGGCATGGATATGGCTGATGTGCAGGTTGGCGGCGTTGACGCCTCGCAAGACGCGCTTCTGGCAATGGCTGCTGGCGACTATGATGTCACTGTCTTCCAAGACTCCGTTGGCCAAGGCACAGGGTCCATTGACACGGCTTTGCGTTTGATCGCTGGCGAGAAGGTCGACAAGAAAGTCTACATTCCATTCGTTCTGGTAACACCGGCGAATATGGGTGACTTCCTCGACAAAAACTAAGGTTTTGTGAGACGATAAACTTCGGAGGCGGCGCGATCAAAATCTGCGCCGTCTTCACCATATTTGACCGTTCAACATGGGGCTTATTTATGTCAGACACCAGTCACGGCACCGGCGGACTTACATTCGACAAGACAAAAAAGTCTTGGCCAAGCGAATTGAACGTCCTGTTGGCATTGATCATTATCATAGTCATTTTTGAATTTTTGGGGCAGGTTNTGCCGTATATGAACGACCAAAGCTTTCTGTTCGATACCAAAGATCGGTTTGATTCCATTTTCAACGAAGCACGTCTCAAGATCATCATCTTACAAGTTGCCATTATTGGCATTATTGCCCTCGGCGTNTCGCAAGTGATTATTACCGGCGGTATTGACCTCAGCTCTGGGCCATTGGTGGCAGCGACGGCTATGATTGCNATGAGTTTTGGGCAGACGGAATTGGTCAACGGATTTGCTAACCCTAAAGCTTTATTCGGCCCATGGGCCATGGATCTTCCGGTCGTTGTTCCTGTCGTGATTGGCCTTTCATTTGGGGCTTTTATCGGTGCGATTAATGGCACCTTTGTGTCCTATTTCAAAATCCCCCCCTTTATTGCCACTTTGGGCATGTTCTTGATCTGCCGGGGCATTGCGCTTTGGTGGTCCTCGGGAAATCCGATTTCTTTCCCAACGGCACAGTTTCAAGCGATCGGCGGTGGCATGATGCCGGTGTTTTGGTTTCTGTCTCTGGCCGTGATTTTTCATATCATCATGCGCTACACCGTATATGGCAAACATACCTATGCAATTGGTTCCAACGAGGAAGCCGCGCGCATGTCGGGGATCAATGTCAAACGCCATAAAATTATGGTTTATATGATTGCGGCTATGTTGGCGGCCTTTGCCGGGATTGTGTTGAGCGCCAAAGCCTCCACCGCACAGGCCGGTATGGGTGAATTTTATGAGCTCTTCGCGATTGCTATGGCGGTAATTGGTGGCATCAGCCTCTCTGGCGGGCGGGGATCTATCATTGGTACGGTGCTTGGGGCCATGGTTCTGGGTGTTATACGCTCTGGCTTTACCTACATCAAATTGGACGGATCCTATCAGTTGATGGCCATGGGGGGAATCATCATCGCGGCGGTGATTTTAGATCAATATCGCCAACGCAATAAAGTTTAGTCAGGAGATCATAAAATGAGCGAAGACATTGTTCTGAAAACGACAGACCTGACCAAACACTACGGAGGGGTCCATGCGCTGGAAGGCGCAAATTTTGAACTGCGCAAAGGCGAGCATGTCGCCATCATGGGGGACAATGGCGCTGGAAAATCCACCTTTGTGCGCCAGATCACCGGGGTAGAGCAACGCACGCGTGGTACCGTGGTGTTCGATGGCACAGAGGTGAATTTTTCCGGCCCAATCGAGGCGCGGGAATCTGGCATTGAAACGGTATTTCAAACTCTGGCTTTGGCCGATCACTTGGATGTACCCGACAATCTCTTTTTGGGACGGGAGAAAACAAAATGGAATTGGCTCGGTCCATTCCGTTTCCTGGACTATAAAGCCATGCGCCAAGACACTCTCGCGGCCTTGGAAAAAACGGGAGTCAAAATCCCAAATATTCATAACACCATTGAGAAAATGTCTGGAGGGCAAAGGCAATGTGTGGCGATTGCCCGCACAGCCTCCTTTCATTCCAAATTGACCATCATGGACGAGCCGACCGCCGCGCTTGGCGTGCAAGAAACTGAACAGGTAGAAAATATCATCCGCCAATTAAAAGTGCAGGGTGAACCTTTGATCCTTGTCAGTCACAACATGCGGCAGGTTTTTGATTTGGCGGACCGCATCGTGGTGTTTCGCCGCGGACGGATTTGCGCAAATTTGGATATAAAAACCGGTGATTATACCGGTGAGGACGTTGTGTCTTATATCACTGGGGCGAAAACAGGTGCCGAATACGAGGGTGCAGCTTGAAAAAACTGTTCAATCTGGAAGATCGCTTCTTCGCCCCACTTTGGATTCGCGCTACGATTGTGGTGCTGCTTGGCTTTTGGACGATGGTTGAACTTTTCGCCGGGGCACAGGGCTGGGCCATATTCTTTGCCGCCTTGGCCGGATTTTCAGCTTGGCGCTTTGCCCTAATTGATTATACGAGCGAGGATGGTGGTGACTGAAGGTAGAGGATGAATGGCTGTAACTTTAAAAGATGTGGCGGAAATGGCAGGCGTGTCCCGTTCGGCCGTGTCCCGCACATTCACAGAAGGCGCCTCTGTCTCGAAGAAGGTTCGTTTAAAGGTGATGGAGGCCTCGCAAGCTTTGGGATATAGCCCAAACGCTTTGGCTTCATCGCTCACCACTGGTCGTACCAAACTTATCGGGGTCATTTCCGACAATTTTCACAACCCTATTTTTTTGGAGGTCTTTGATCTGGTGACCAAGGGCTTGCAGGATTGCGGTTTGCGCCCTTTGCTGGTCAACCTCTCTGGTGAGGTGGATCCTGCCAATTCTGTCCGCATGCTCAAACAATATTCTGTCGATGGTGTGATTGTGGCCTCCTCCACCTTGCCCGTTAGCTTTGCTGAGGCCTTTGACAGCGCTGGCGTGCCAGTGGTGCATTGTTTTGGTCGCCATTCTGAGACGCCGCGCGTCAACACACTTGGCATCAATAATTTTGCCGCCGGGCAGCTGGCCGCTGAAACGCTTTTGGCGCGGGGCTATGAAAAAATTGCATTCATGGGTGGCCCAAAATCGGCGACGTCGACCCAAGATCGTTGCGACGGCTTTATCGCAGCCTTGACGGCGCGCTCTGTCAGCCATTCCATTTCCTATGCCAGCGCCTACTCCTTTGAGGCGGGGCGCGCAGAAATGCTCCGCTTGATCGCGGCCGGTCCGGCGCAGGCCTATTTTTGCGGCGATGATGTTTTGTCAATCGGGGCGCTGTCGGCGGCGCAAAGTTTTGGCCTGTCCGTGCCTCAGGACATTGGCTTTTTAGGTCTCAACGATATGAAAATGGCGCAATGGTCGAATATTAATCTCACAACGATTCACAATCCTATTGCTGAAGTTGTCGCAAAATCCGTGGAACTGGTGGTGCGCATACTGGCCAATCCCGATCAACCGCCACAAGCTGTGCTGTTCCCTGGTCATGTTGTTGAGCGCGGCAGTTTACGGCCCATTGCCCGTTAAGACTGGGCCGTAAATCTCTGTTTATCGGAACATCGGTGGGCGAGCGTCACACCAGGCGCCATCTTCCTTGCCCGATTGCGCAACAGCGAAAACCGCGGCCATTGAGCGGAGCCCATCTTCGGCCCGGGGATAGAGATCTGCTGCCGGATCAATGCTGCGGTT
>JGI20154J14316_10002189_pt1 | contig 16737 bp, 17 predicted proteins | sample COG_04_FD_14316 | JGI IMG/M metagenome (IMG submission 14316) | reverse complement strand
TGTATATCAAATATTTCTTTATTTTGATAATAAATGTTTGAATCAACAAATATTTTTTTTAGTTCTATCACAATCATTTCCAAAGCGAACTTCCATGATAATTCTCTTAATTCTTCGTTTTGTTTCGTAAGTAATAATTGGTACCAATAGTCTTTTGTATATCGTTCATTACCAATATCCCATACAATTTTCTTTTGTGTTTTATACGTTTTGAAAACATATTCTTGTATCACCCCGACGACGCGTCCAACAGCACGTATAACCCAGTCGGTATCGCAATCAGAGTTCAAAAATTCACGTGTATATACAATGATCTTATTTGATTATTAACTAAGTTATTATTAATAATCAATTTTAAACAATCGTTTGATATTCGTCTCATCGCGGTAATTTGATCGCGACTTAATCGTGCCGAATATATTATGGTCATACATAATAATTATATTACATATTACGGACTTCAAATACACTAATTTTGAAAATTTTTAATTCTCAAGTAACATAATATTATCCTCGAAAAACATACTCCAACTTACCGGATGACCACCTATGTAATTTTTTTTACCCCAAGTGTATTTTTTTTTATCGTTCGTTAAAAACTTCAATGTATTACCATCATAATTCGTGGTTTTTATGTAACCATGCATCTCATAATCTTTCTTGTTCAGATAATTGTTATACTGAATGTGCGTGGTAACCGTGCTTCCCTGTGATCCAATAAACCATTTTGCGTCTTGACAAATTATCTTCTGGACCAAAAATTCTGCCACATTAGTGTTCTTGAATTTTGTACCCAGTATGGTCTTGTGCTTTGGCTCCAACAACTCGTCCAAGAAAATAATTTTGTACTTCTCGCGCATTGTGTCAAAGAAAGGATTTTCCTTCCGGTCCGTCATGATATATATCGGCAAGTTATCAGTGTTTTTATCATTCAGCCAGTTACTGATATTATCAATCAAATTTCCATTTGTACTCGTAATTTGATCGATCTTCTTGTGCCAATCACCAAACCGCAAATGTATCGAAATAAACTCACCCTGTATTTGTCCCCGAACATCCTCAACCACCTTCAATATTTCGGGACAATATGTGTTGAGAGATACCGCAATTTTGCTCATCGTCGTATAGTTTTCCGGTGTGGTATAGAAGTTCCCGAAAACGCGCGACGCGTTACTTCCCGTAAATGACACAACGCGCGCGTTATTGTCAAAAAGTGGCGATAGCTTGTCGCTCGAACATCGGGACCTATAGTGTGCAAACTCAATTATATCAGATTCCCGTTCTGGAGTATTTAACTCTTCGTCAACTACTACAACGTTTGACATCTTTGCTGAAAAGTTTATCTCATTCGCAAATGTTGATTGGGACTCAGAGTATTTTCGTATCGAGTACCCGTGCGGTAAATACGCTTCAAATTCATCCCCAATGTAATCCGTCAGGGGTCCATAATTGCGGTCCGGTTTTCCACATGCAACCAACGGGTGCCTCATGTTTAAAACCAAGTGCCGGTTTGACATCTTTGCCAAATATACACCCAACTCAAGTGAAAACAGCTGGTTATAGTATCCCACTCCACAAAAGAGATCATATACCAAGACATTTATATTTGACTCCAACCCACCAAGTCTATATTGTTCAATCATTCTCGTCTGGGCTTCAGGACTTTTCATCATTTTATCCTTTTCAAGGCGCTTCAACTCACGCATATTATCCTCCTGTTTTAGCTTTTCACGAAAGTCGGGGTCCTTCGCGCACCGAAGAATAACACCACCGTTTTTGGGCAACTTTGCACACCGATTAAAGTGATTCCCCCAGGGCGCATGAACGTCCGAACCAGAACTTCCACCTGATTCAAACCCCGGATAAAATGCCAAATAAACGTAATGCTTGTCATCATAATACTTGAGACCCGGCAATTTTTTATGAACGCATGCGTCATGACGCTTTTCAATGCGATACGTTTCCACAACGGTAGTAGGATCGTCGGTCCTACAGAAAAGGATCTCGTAATCACATTCACACGTCGTGTTCCAGTTATTCTTCGATTTTTGATTCAAATAAGTAGTGAATGGACCAATACGATATGTATATTTCTCGATTTCAGCAACCTCTGTCCATTTAATTTGAGATACTTGCGGTGGGGTATGAACCGGCTTCTTCACATGAACGGGCGCCCTCTTTTTGTCTTCGTCCTTCTCGATCTGTATTTCATCAACCATCTTCGATCCGAAGAAAATTTCCGCTTCCTCGATTGTCTTGACGTTCTGTACATGCGGTTTATTCAATATCAATGTATCTTCCATGTACTTCAAAAATTCTTTCCATGCGTTGTTCGTGTTTGACCAACTATAATATACCTGATGGCATCCCACCGGGGTTGGGTATTTAACCTTTTCCATAGCAAATGCCTTGTGTAACTTACTATTCGTTGGGGGATATTTAAAATTATCCTGACAGCAGAAATAACCATCTTCATTCCCTCTGTGTATTTTTTCAAAGGACACGTTGCGATTGGGCTCGCACGAGTCAATCATCGCCTTGACCGATCGAAGGGAGAATCCGCCATTGCCCGCATTATAGGTAGTCCATTGATTGCTCTTGTCCCATGGAGCACCAATATAGTCATAATTAAAATATATATCATCGATGCGTCTCATGATACATGCGTCGGTCTGATAAACCAATACATGAGACCAATCCTTAAAATTTTCCCATAACTGCGGCATCTTCAAGAGAGAACTGTATGTACCCCTATTCAAATTGTCGTGTCCAGTATTGATCAACTTAATATTACTCCATTTCCCATATTTATTCTCCAAATAGTCATGGTTGATGGTTCCATGAACAATAGCAAACCCGATCTCCTCCGGTTTATCATATACTCTCAAAAGGGCGTTTATCACCCACTCTATTTCATCCATTATTCTATATTCTATCAGGGATACAATAAGCCGCCCACCTGTATTAAATTTAGGTGGATTATTTTCATCTGGTCCCGGTATTCTCTTTAATACATTTGTATAAGACGGGATACGCATAGTAACGAATGTTAATATATTTTTATTATTTGAACACAAATAATAAAAATAACAGTCACGTTATCTTAATTTTACTCTTTTTTTACTAAATGTCGATCGTCAATGACCGAGTCGATATTATAATTATATGCGGTATATCTCTATTCGTCTATACGACAAATACAGCCTACGTATGGTCATCAGCACTAAATACATGGACATAATTTGTATAATCGGCAATGAACTCGTGGTCGTCGTTCATCAAGATCATACACATATCGGCAATAGCCGGCACATCCACACCTTCATTCACCTCCTTTGTATGGTGATAATTGGATCTATGATTAACTTCAATAATACATACTTCGTTGTTGTCTTCAACAACAAAATCAAATCCAAGTAGTGAAAATTCATCCGATTCGACCTCCTTTATTTTATCAACAAACTTTTTAGAAAAATCATTCACCGCCGTACATATACTATCAAATATCTCACCGGTATCCTCTATATCCGAGAATTTAAAAAACTTTCTACCCGGTCGCATATAAATAATATGCATGTCCTTGAGTGTATGCTGATCAATTGTTCCATCATATTCCTTATAATCAACATCGCTCGAACTTCCCCACGCATCCCGTGATACATAAACATTCCCATGAGCAATCAATACATAGACACGAAGCTTATATCTTTTTCCGTTCATCAGTTTGGGACTCAGAGTATTTCTATGGATAATAGACGCACTGGTGTCCACTGTCCCCGACTTGAGTTCGGCATAACTGTGAATATACACACCTCTTGCCGAGGTGGAGCCCCTCTTTTTCACAAAAAATAGCTGGTTGTCATCCGTACCCTCTTCGATTTCATCGACACTAACGTATGCTATCGGCGCTCCAATGGCATCCCCAAGAATCGCACTCATGTGTATCTTATCGTCCATTTTAACCGTTCTTCTACGGGGCGCGACCTTCATAATCTTGATTCCGGGATATAAATTCGTCCATTTATCGTATATTGTTTGCTGAGCATCATAATCGTCATATAATATACCAAATATACCACTCACGTCATGGGTGTCATTGACGCGCTGAGCGGCTTTTTTAAATATAGATGAGTTCTTATTTGTGTGCAGTACCATCATTGATCTCGAAAATACAAACTCACTCATATAGTTAAATCGGTGCGCAATCTTTATATCGTTAATTATTAATTATTGATCATCAACCAACCATCATCCACCGTTGTTCGCCAGAGTTAAATATATTATCAATATTATTAGTTATCTTCCTCTAATAAGTCATATAATGGAGGAGCGAAATATAATAGTAATCGTGGGGAAGCTCATCTCTGAAATGAACATGGTCCGTTCCACAAAATACCATGAGTCCATTTGGATCACAATCCACCTGAATACAGTTATCCTTGTGATCGTCATTCACATAATTTCTATATCGACCCTTGTGCTTTATAGGCTGTTTCTCCTTATCCACGTAAATTGGCCAACTCGACCCAGCAGGCTTGTCTATCATGAACGATACAGTGAATTCACACTCGGCGCGGTCTGTATGAGCCGGAAGATCAGCACCCTTCTTATAACACGACAGATACGTATATGTTGGCTTCAAACGCTTCTTAACAATTCGTTCAATAAGCGGTAGTGCTTCAAACTGCATGAGTCGCGACATGAAATCGTCATACGCTTTCCAACGCTGCGCCTGTCTATCTCCAAACTGGAATTTATCATTATTAATGGAATCGTGGAAGTAATCAATGATCATTTTTCCAGCGTCCTCAGTAAAGACATTATTTACGGTGACCGGAGTGAATTCGTCGTGGGCGTAATCTACGTTCATTACATCTTTATTCAATAAACTATGAACGTCGTTGATGGTATAGCTCTGGCGAAGGTCATATAACTTGGATACCGTATCAATATCCTTGGGCGCGTTGTGGCGCCTAAACCCGATCTTTTTGTGAGTAGAAAGATCGTTCTTAGTTTTGTACTTTTCGTAGAACTCCTCGAGCATCGTATAATAATTATCGGTATTCACCTCGTCCTTTCCTACCACGTCGCCACCAGAACTGGCAACAACTCCTGGATCAACCGTCAAATTATCCATTCGCGTCTTAAGCTTTTCATTTGACACCATGTTTTCCTGCACAATCGTCGCGAATGTCTCATTCATCTCTTCAAATTTAGCATCGATCTTTTTTACCAAGCTCTTCAACATCTTTTCCCCAGATCGCGTCTTTTCACGTACAAACAAGTAAAAATAGTGTTTCTTGCTTTTTCTTACCGGATTGAGGGCATACTCCATATCACTGTTGCGCTGATATTCAATATCCGACCCATCCACATAGTTCTTGTATATACACAAATCACCACGCGACATTGGTACCTCCTTACCCAGATCCCGGAACTTAAAAGACCCTGTCTTTTTGTCTTCGGTGGGGTCCAGAAGCCCAGCAATCGTATAAAGTCGTTGTCCCCGTGCGTTTGAAAACTCCTTTCCACGCGGGGTAGTCAAATCAAACGCATCGTAGTGACATCCATGGTCACAATCTTTGGGATAAAGCAATACGTTGATGTTTTCGAAATAGTTATCATTCTCAAGACCAATCAACCGCGCAATCTTTTCACCAATCGTAACCATATCACCGTCTTTTAAATTTACCCAAAAGCTTTGTCTCCCCCTTGCCTGGTCCTTCCCATTCGTGCATTTTGACAAAATATAATTACACTCATTCTCGGTAAGCGCATTCGAAAGATGTCCAACAAATGGGTTATTATTCACGACAGTGACACCAATATCTTTACCACTCGAGTTAATATCGATTTTATCAACGTCACTTTCGCCGTTGCCGTCACCGTCAATCTCCTCTATCTTGAGACGCACACCTTCTTCCACGGCGGGTTTATCCAAAAAGGGAAAATCATACACCTTCTTCATACTTATTTCTCTGAACCACAGATTAAACGCATACTTGTATCCGGATGTTACCGGACAACCCGCATGAAGCGATAGAGGGTGGACGGTGTTTGTACCCTTTAATGTATTGTGGAAAACAAGCATTCTCCCCTTTTTCGGCTCAACATTTATATTTAGTTTATCGAATCGTGTGCATCCCCCCTCTTCAACGTCACACAAATATACGAGCGCAGTCACCATTCGTTGCCCACCATACTTCAAACACCTCAAACACTTCTCAGAATCGTTCTTCGCATAGGCATCAAAATGTGAATCGTACTTTTGACTCTCGTCATACGCAACTACCTGATAGGCCTCGGCATTCTCGAGCGGAATATCAACCAATGCGGCAATTTTCTCACCCACACTCTGTGTAATAGTATCATTATTGTGACGCAACCAATAATTCGAGCCGGTTCTTCCTTGACTAAACATACCTGTCTTTGTGTCACTCACAAACGCTCGCTTGAGCTTTTCTTTTGATACACTTACAAAGTGGTCACATTCTTCTTCGGACAAGTAGTTATCGATAATATATACTAACGGATCCTCGTTCAATATCACCTTGCGCGGAAACTCATCTGATGTGTTGCTTGTTACATCTATAACATCACCGTCTTTTGAACCTGATATGTCAATATCATCGACAACCAATGATTGCGGAACAGTAAATTCAGACATTGTTAGTAATGAAATTAGTAGTTTAAGTTGTTTTGGGACAATAAATATTATATTATTACACCCATTCCATCTCATCCACAGTATGCGGATTATTTCCGTATGTGAGGCAGTCTATACTTGAACCTGAATTCCGAGTCAAATCGATCGACACATTCGACGAATCTTACATGGTCAAATTTACAGTGCTTCGTATCATTGAGTCTCCCAAGACAATCATCAAGCATTGTTTTGAACTCGTCGCATTCAATACGTATATCATTATCATATTTAGTTTCGTATTTCTTACACCTTCGAGTCATGTACATGTCACGAAGAGTATCCATCGTATCGTATAGTATAGTATGATATAATATCATTGTTCCACCTCATAACCATCTTTCAAGATGCGTATAAAGCCTGTCGGATATAGCATGAGTTCATTTATATCATTGTCCATAACGTATACATTATACACGGATCCTTTTTTATGCACATACGAACACTGGGTTTCCAATATATAGCGCACAAACCCTTCACCAAGAATATTGTTACCCACCATACAATAATTAATGGGCGTACTCAGATCCACTTCAAATGTTGAATTATCTATATTCACTGAGGTGCTCATAAACGCCGCACTCGACTTGTCCGGATAATCACACCGCCCCATTATCAAATCACTGACACAAGTCAAGTCATGATACACCGCGCAACAAATATCACAATCATCGTCCGTATATTTCTCCACAAGTATCACAGCAATATCATCTTGTTGATGCATATACATGGATACATCAAACCGCGAAATATCATCCTCGTCGAGAACCACCAACGTCCCATCTTGAAAAAATATCTTCATTTTAACACAAACCTGTAACTCCGATTCAGGATATAATAATGTATTTAATACATCGGTATGCTTTTTAAACTCGTCGACATAGTCTTTCAGATATATTATATATTTTACCTCGAATACTGAGACCCAATAAAGCGAATGTCCTATAACACGCACTGAAAAATCATAGACAAACTTTTTAATTTGTTCCCAAGAATTCCAGAGAAAATACAACATCATGAATCCGTTTAATACTGTAAATAGAGCAACGACACGTGCAACATCATCGCCATCGTATTCCATATAGTGATAATTAATAATATTTTTACACGTATCCGGTTCCATATGAATCATACTCATGACTAACCTTTAAATGTTTACATCCCCGAATAGTAAATAATATTTACCCAACGTCGATTGATTACACCATAACCGATTTATTATTATCGTTCATGTAAAATATTACACGCATATGGCATATAAAGTATGGATTGAAAATCTCGATGCAATACATTCATCCAACCGAATATTTACATCACATCGATATTTTAAAAAGGTATGGTATATTATATATGGATTTGTTGATTAAAAAACTCTGCTCATTAAATTCATACGATGAAATGGAAAACGCGCTATCAGACCAGGCAACAATCAAAGAGGGAAGTGCTATTCTTGACGAACTCATGTTGTCACATACAGCATCAACAAAGGACTTTCTCTGTATATTTCCCATATATAAATTCCCAAAATCCCTTCTGGGTGACTTGGATGTTGGGGTAAACAATGAGATTTTCGAACACGCCAAAAATATAATAGAGACACCTTTCGAAAAAACAGATAAAATCAAAACATCCATTGTTAATTTCCTCTATCACTTCAAAAAATGGAAAAGCGATGACAATAACATCCTCATATATCACCTTTTCGAGGAATACCACCAACTCTCTGTGGATATACTCAACACCAACGACTTCGAAAAACAACACGTGTTCAAGAAATGTCAAACGGAACTACTTGAAATCGCTAAGAGGGTAGGCGGAAAGGAGCTTGTTTCCGAAATACAAAACTATAAGGCAGTCGTGGCATCCAATATAAACTTTCAGAAGGAATACGACAAGGCATACTGGGAAAGCCTCAAGGAATCTTATGATAAACACGACTACTCGAAATGTGTCGAAATAATAACGTTCATTAAAAATATTTTGGTATCCATTGGATCAAATACGTCGACCATGGAAGATTCGACAAACACTATCATCGACCAGCTCGAAAATTCCAACAGCAACTTCCTGAATATTAAGGAATGGTCCATCGAATTGTTTGACTATATTAAAACAATACATTCCCCGGTTCATGACATGCAACTTGAATCATTTAAACGGGACATACATATAAAGGAAATATACCTTCCAACCGTCGTGAAAAACATATTTTGTCTCGTGAAAAACATAATTCACGATTTCGATGAAATCAAACGGAAAATGAACCAGATGTAATCGCACCCATAGACATCCCTTACCAACACATTCCATCATTCACCATTTTGTCTAAAAAAAGTATAGTGTAATATAAACGAACATCATGTCAATGTTTTCAAGCATATTTGGAATGAATAATACACCTACACCTACATCTACACCTACACCTACACCTACACATAGACATGTACCTACATCTGTACCTATGAAATGTAGCATTGATTTGACCGGTTCAATTTTAAACGGTATATCTCTCGATAAACAAACAGAACATTTGGAGGTCGATGTAACGTTTGATGTCGCCGAAGAACCTATTGATTCAACACATGTATTATTCCGTGATTTTTTAGCAAGCGATTTGGAAAAAAAACCTTACGAAAAAGGAGGAAATAATGATATATTTAGTGTTGATGGTCTTCAACAAATTATGAGAATTAAAGAACTTGAATTTGGTGTAGATTACGGATATACCCATACCCAAGGACCGGAATCAAAAAATACCATAGTCGTTAACAAGGCACATATTAAATCCCTTGAAAATATGGTTTTCTTTGGGAATATGAAGATTCATCCAGAAATATTCGGTATTCATTTTGTATGTGTTAACGAAAAATGTTACATGACGGTTCGAATGAAAATGATTGGGATAGACCTCGAAGCTTATTTAACGTTATACCCTCACGATAAACCAACACACGATATTATCGTGGAGAAAATATCAAACATCATAAAGATATTTGCGGATAATAATAAAGTTCTATTTGACATCAAGCCCAAGAACATCGTGTTAAATTTGGCATCCGTTCCGCGACCCGGAAAAAAACTGGAGATAGAGTTGTTATTCATAGATATTGATTCTGACTTCACATACGATGTTACACCTGATCTGGGCATAACCTCTGACGAGTGCCAGGACACGATGAAATTTCTTCTTGCACAGCACCTTTACTACTATTCTAAAAATAACATATTCGCCGATCACTTCCGTGAAAAAATGACACACATTGACACACCTACATCCAGACCCACACAAAAATATGCTCGCGAAGATGGGTTAATTATAAAAATGAAACAAACAATCTCGGCAATGAATACGGTTAAAGACATTGATGGAAATGATCAAATAATTCAATTTATGATAAAACATTATTTTCACACTCCAACAATCGTTGCCGAACGAACAAAAGACAAAGTATTATATACAGACGACAAGTTATACGCCAACATATTATATTTAAACCAAACCACCCGTCCACAAGGTGATGGGACACTATTGGGTGGAGGGGAAAAAGACGACACAATCATACATCCATACCCAGGCACACCCATGCGGTTTGGCGTAAAAAAAAACCAAGATACATACTACATAATAAATTCACGCGAAATAAGGGGTGGGAAACGCCGCGCACCCATGTCCAATTCCAGGCGCCACCACACCAGTAGGAAAAAAACTTTCCGGAAAGGGCGTCGCGCGCGGTCGTCCGGTGCGACAAGAAGGATTACCAAAACAACAAAGAAAAGGAAAGGGGGTAAGAAGGGCAGGAAGGGCAGGAAGGGAAAGAAGGACAATAAATAGGGTTTGGGAGGGTCATTGATTTCGATTTGGATTTAAAATAATTATACTATAGAATATATAGTATAAATATATGGGAATAACCTCAAGTAAAGTACACTTGTCTGATGCGTATAAAACAATAAACTCTCTCGAGAACGAAATATATATATTACGACACGAAATAGATGAACAAATCCTCGAAAACAATCAGCTCCGAGAAGAGCTCGAATCAACAAACATCTATACGCGAAATAATATGATCGCTATGAGGAAACAACTATCAGTAATATCCATTTCATCTCAAAAAAATGAAGTTACACCGACCGAAAAGACAAATGATACAAACTAACTTGAAAATATAATAAAATTACATTCAAAGTTTAGGTCTTTTCGTATTATTTGTTTTACCGACTTTCTTATTTATCTTTCTCTTACTCTTTCTTCTTTTTACTGTCTTTCTTCTTTTTGGTTTTTTTTTCATTGTTTTTCTCTTTTTTCCTCCTAAAAATCTATATGCACCTTCATATTCCCAGTCAGTCTTTTTTTCTTCAGCTTTTATTCGTTCCATCATTATTTCAAAAGCGTCTTGTCTTGTTTTTTTAAAATTAGATGTTGTATTAGGATTAGTATCAGCAACTGAATTTTTCATTACACCGTTGAATACTGTTATCTTATCAAACCCCTCCTTCTCATTACCCAATAGTGGATAATTATATTTCTCCATATTCGATGCTCCCGGAAATATATGAAATTCTAATTTAAATTTATCATTCGTATTTTGAGGGTTGTTTAATTCTGGGAAGATTACTTCGTTAAGATTCCATGATTTTAAATCTTGGTTAAAGGCTTTTGCTTTATAGAACATATGTTCCATATCCGTCACGTGTTTGAGTGTGGATATTTCTTCATTCGCATCATTTTTTCTTTCCCAGTTTCCTAATGGTTGGTTGAACGATGTTGCCTTCCAGAACATTCTACTCATATCGGTCACTTTCGATACGTTCCAATTGCTGATGTCATCGTTAAATTGGTACAATTCCATGAAGAGCAAACTCATATCGGTGACATTACTCGTGTCCCAGTCTTTGATATCTCCATAATTTGTTCGAGCTTCTTCCTTACGAAAACACCAATCTGTCACAGCTTTCTGAATATTGTCATCTGTTATTGTCAATAATTCTTCATTCTCAGTGAAATTCATAAATTTGAATTATAATATAATAATTATATTATAATATAATTTGACTGTTGAAAATGAAGAAGTCGTCGGATATAGTTATTATTGGTTAAAATTAAGTTGAAAGATATAATAAAAAGATATGAATATTTTTTATTATATAGAGTATCGTAATGGATAAACACGACATAATAAAAGGTTATAAAGGTGTAATTGATCTGGATTTATCATTAGTACCGAAAATTTATATAAAAGATGCAATTGCTCAACATTATAAAGATATAGAAGAATATAAAAAATACCAACTCACTTTAAAACATGAACATAGATATGAAAATACGATAGAACGAATAAATATGAATATAGAAAGAGAAGGTAGGATAAGAAATGAAAAATTAATAAATGAACAAAATAGAAGATATGAATTATGTAGAAAAATAGCAGATAACGGTATGTAATATATTGTTTGATTTTCATCCACCACCAACACAGACTTTCGCGTGTTCAAAAAAAACGGATTATTGATTAAATTTACATGCGATAACTAACTGCCTACCTATAATATTACTACTTATACTTTATACTTATACTTTATATTTCTACTTTATATTTCTACTTTCACATATAATCGTCGTCACCAATACACCCGCCAGGACCCATATGTGCCAGCTGGTTGTTCATCATTTGTGGATGACACCCAGGACAGTTTCGGCGGATTTCTTCCGCAACCTTTTCCATAATTCTTGATGACTTGCGCGATGGTGCCACAGGAGCCTTAGTCTTGCGTATCTCCTGCTTTGTACATGTCTGTGGGTACTTTAGCATCATCAGGGTCTCGGCTGCGGAAAGCATCTCATTCAATGATTTGGCTTCCTTTGCTGCCTTCTCCTCTTCCCGCTTTGAGCGAGCAATCGCCTTCTTCTTTTCCAAATATGGACGTTGAATTTCGGCAATCTTGGCTCTCGCGCGACCCTCAATATCTCGCGCATCCTTCTCCCAACCAGTCATGTCGCGACGTGTATGGTACTTTTGCCTGGTAGCAAAACTATTGTGCTCAGCGAGATCTTTCTTCATCTCGCGCCAAATGGTACGTTCAATACCCATACCGGTGTAATTCCTATTGAATGGCATATTTTCGTGTGTGTGTGTGTGCGTGCGTGTGTGTGTGTGTGTGTTTAATACTAATTTGAACACTTTTTAAATTCAATTTTGCAATTCATCCAGACAAGACCATCTCCCATCAACATCAATTACAATATGCACATTTGAAGATTTAAATCCGCACATAAATATTGTATTCGTATAAATATTAGTTTCTGGATACACCTATATGGTTTGTTTGTTCGAATTTGACATTTATACAATAACTTATCTCACTACAATATAAGAATATGATCCATATCGCCATGTTGAAAACCCACATTAACCAACCCACACGTTCAATTTCATTCCTTCGCGAAATCGTGATTATATCGCGCACGAGATGGGGATCCGCACCAAAAAAGATAAACCCCGAGCATATTCCATACAAGAGATATGAACACAGAGTGGTCGAATACGATCGCCAACAACCCGTGCGCCACCCCCAACCCACAATAGAAGAACCCGTATCCGTCACAAATATATCGGAAAAGGATAAAGACGACAACTGGGACATTGAGTGGATCCAGCGAAATGGTGGTCTCTGACTCTAATCACATCCCTCGTCGCAAAGTTAGGTTCAAAATTGAATTAGTAATTCGAATAATCATTGTCTACATTAAGATACCCATATTTCCGACCGCCTTTCAAAAATGCTGACATCATCCGTATATATTCCAACCGAACTTATTGACTTGATTGCTGACTATCATGACTACGACAAGTACTGCAAACCGGCACACAAAAACCATTTGGATGATGTATTGTGTGACATTATTGAGATGAGTAAAATTATGCCACGGATCACACCACATCTGGTTATCCAGTGCTGGGGGACCCAGTCACACAAATTGTTGGAACTTTCGAATTCCATATTCGAAGAAGCAGTGCTGAATTTCGTCGAGTACTCCGACTCCGACAATGATTAGCGAACCAGGTAAGATTTGTAAGATTTTGTAAAATTGATAATATTATACTTTTTTAACATAATAATAATAAGAATGACCTCCGTTGATAAAGTATGGAACCCAGTGCTGAATATAAGGGAATGTAACATTAAATATACAGGGGTACCGGTTACAGTTTATTTGCGGAATAAGGAAAATAATGGAAAACAGAAAATAGAGAAGGGACACTACATGAAATTATATATACCACCATCTGGATCTGGAAATTCTAAGGGGTCCTTCGTGATTAAAACGATGCGGACGCACCCGAGAGACAATTATAATTATTATTCATCCACAACAGTTATATTTGAACTAATAGATAAAATTGTGGTGGGTGTTGACATAACAAAGACAATCTTCCCAATAGTAAATGATGTCATTGATAAAAAAACACATGGAGTTATTGAGATGACTAATATTGTTACTGATTATTTGGGTCATTATCATGAGATAGAGCTATAGATATGGATAATATAGACAACATAAAATTTAATTATTGTTTAACATTTTTCACGTTAAACAATAATGATGACACTTGTCGCCGAAATAGCACGATATAAAAGGCTTCCGCATGAAATGTTCGATACAATAACATTAAAAATATACAAATGAGTGACCATATATAGTTATGGTTTGTTTGTACTTACATCGGATTTTCTATCTGAAAGTGATCCGGGGTAATGGATAGAATCGCCTCACCCACCTCATTCCCCTTTTTTACATACTTTCCGGGCGAATAAATAAAGTCAACCGATGTGTCATTCATAATACGCTTGTAGGATTGGTGGCAGATCATCCGCGCCGCGTGCTCGAGATAGTTCTGAACGATATGCGAACTGTATCGCAGTTTCTTCGGTATACGCACAACCGCGTGACTTGATGGCTTGTGTTTCATATGTACCCAATAATCGTTCCTCTTCATAGTCTCTATTATTTCCCAGTTCTCATTCGCATTCATGCCTATCATAATGGTAATTTTACTACCATTCAGCGATAATTGTATCATTTTCATCTATTTGATGTCATCCAACATTTAATTTAAAGTTCAATTTTACAACTACGTGCTTGAAGTACCATCTATATCGTCGATCATGATCGTCTTTGCAATATTTTTTACTATTTTGGCATTTCTCTTTTCTTGTTGCTCCTGGTTGTCATCCATTGTCTCGTTAATCATATTCATATACACATCGTTCTTGGGATCCCTAACATCAGCACACTCGGGATTTTCCCGCACCCAATTGGGTATCTGCTTGGCATTGGAACGACTAATCAACTCGATCGCGCGTTTCATCTTATCATTACCCGCGTTATCCCGTTCCCATGCGTTATTATCCTTGACATACAATATATCGCGCTTTGAATCGCTGCAATGTATTGGTCTCTTTGTAACCTCCAAGTCGTTTAATCCACGGACAATTATATTTGTCATACCATTTACGTATCCTAATCGCGCAGTGTCCTCCAAATCTGTTATCTGAAGCTGGATTGTTCGCACAAAATCCTCGAGGTTGAGAGCATCCTTGCATCGTTCGTTCAAAAATACGTTTAGGTTGAACTTATTTGTCGTGTTATTATTCGTTATGTTCCCGATCTTCGGAATTATCTCTGATATTTGTTCGGATTGCTGCTTCAATATATTTCGCAACTCCTTGTTCTCTTTTATTATCTCCATCACCAGATCATTATCAATCTTATCGTCGTCGTTTTTAAGATCCTGTTTAATCGCGTCTATGATAATCGGTGCGGTGTCTCCGTCGGCCACACATTTCTTTTTGTGACGCGAATAGTTTGATTTATATGCGTATGTTTTACCACACGCACATATAAACGCCGTATGTGTGCGCGTCTTTTCACCACACGATGCGACATCATGCGTTTCTTTTGGGGATGAATACTCGTTGATGGGCTCAATTACCATACAAATGTTACTTTTATGCTTGCGTGTTGATAAATGACGCTCCCATTTACTCTTCTTTGGGGTATCAAATCTACATGTTTGGCAAAAGTATTGATGTGTATTTGTATTTGTCATATATATATATAATATGTACATAATCTTTTGTTTATTACTTTTTTATTACCCAAATAAATAAGGACCTTTTTGGACCCTAATATTATCATTTGTTATCATTTGTTATCATTTTCAATTAATGGTGTCGTTTTTGACCGGGAACAAAAATATTTAGACTATAATTAATAATGAGTTTTTTGGACCCAAACGGACCCTAAAAGGACCCTAAAAGGACCCTAAATACTGATCCATTGTTATCATTTGGGATTTTTTTGTTCGAAAACGCCAAAACGTCAAAATGGCAAAAAAGTCACTTTTTTCCGAAAAAAACGACTTTTTCTGCATTTTTTGGAAAAAATATTGTTGGTCACCGGGAATTTTTTAGGAGGATATGTGACTACATATTTGTATTGGACCTTTTGGGTCCAAAACCGATCATTTTGATCATTTTTCGAGGTCAGTCACAAAATGGTTTTAAATTAAATATTTCATTATGGATTTCAGTCATGAATAATTCTTACTAAAAATCGGACCTTTTTCTGATCATTTGGGTCCAAATTCTGATCATTGGAAAAATGTAAAAAACGCAAAAATGCGCCGATTTCGGAAAATGGTAAAATATTGTTGGTCACACACTGTTTTTTTAAAAATCGAATTTAGAGCATAATGCTCTAAATGCAAAGTGGAATTATTTTAGTATATAAAGTCGATCAACATTTTCAAATTTCCCAAGAAAAAAAATGTCCAAAATGATATTGGCGACTGAAAATAGGGTAAAAATAATGCAATAATTCCACTGACCATATTGCAGCGATCGCCTTTTTTTCAAAAATGTTTGAGACTGTAAGGGAAAACCAGCATATCTGCACCCTATGTCATCAGAAGTTGACCAAAACGTCCATTTTGCCCATTTTTTCAGGGGGTGGGAAAAAAAGTACCCCC
>JGI20154J14316_10002187_pt1 | contig 16750 bp, 22 predicted proteins | sample COG_04_FD_14316 | JGI IMG/M metagenome (IMG submission 14316) | reverse complement strand
TTAAAGTCGTCTCGTATACATTCTAACATCCCATTATAATTACCTTGCATTAGATCAAACGGACAGGTATTGTACCCTTCCTTTTTCGTTGTTCGCAAACCCTTGCTAACTCCGTATTGTGAAGGATAGCAATTATCTCCCAGAGAAATGGCTATTTTTTTCTTTTCAGGCATTTCTGACATCTTTTCTTTACATGTAGAAAAAATATAAACAGAAATCGCCGCAAATATACATATTATCATGCTTACTGGCGATTAAAACTTAATAACCGCACAAAGATATTGATAATGTCCAAGTAATAGTCCAATGACGCCGTCACGAAATCTCCATAGTAATTTTTCTGTAATATCTTGTTGGTGTCATACACAACGAACGCCGAGAAGAGGACCAGTCCGACACCTGACAAAAGCCGATAACTGCTTGCGTATTCGCCCGTAAAATAAGAGACAATCATCGCCACGATAAGAAGCAAGAGAGAGGCCAATAAGAACAGACCTGTGCGGAGTCCCAATGCGACTCCTGAAAAAAGCATACCCGCTCCAAGCACGAAGAACGTCCCAAAAATGCCCATCGTTCCGACGATTGCCATTTGGACGAGATTGGGATCGGTCAGTTTCATGAGACTCGAAAACAGAACGCCCACAATGCCGGAAAACATCGTAAACACCCCGAACTTCAGGTAAATGCTCATGGGCACGAGCGCCAGCAACAAAATGAGGGCGAACGACGCAACCACAAGCACCCACGTCTTGGGGACCCGTTTTTTTATATCTTTTTCACGGTCGTAGTTGGTCATGACATAATACGTGACCCCCAACTGCGTAAGTAATGTGGCGAACACCTTGACTAAAAACTCCCGCTTAATTGTGACCAATTTGACTATATCGTCCGTCGACATTCCGCCACCTTTCATCGCCGCGGAATTTCCGTATACGGTATCATAAATACAAGACGTTGCATACATCTATACAACATAGGGAGATTATATCCTTCTCGCGGACAGACCAGCGCCATTTAGTTTGCGAACTTGCTGTTAGGCAGTAATACGTCTCCCCGAACGAAGCTTCGTGTGCTTCGGGTACACATACTGGCTCATGTTGACAAGCACAAAATCGGTGTGTCGCAACGCACCGTGGAGACACTCCGTGTGATTTGTCCCCATAATCCACTTGTCTGCTCTTGAATACGCAACGGTCTCGTCGAATTCGCGGCTGGTGGCACCGCGCATCGGTTCGCCCAACACAGTATAACAGGAGTTACGGAGTTCCGTCTTCAGTTCATCAATCAGATGTGATTTTCCGTTTGCCCCCGAACCCAATAGGACAATGTTCTGACCACCTCGAATTGCCTTCTCCGCTGACTTTTTCGCAAACGCATATTGCTCTGTATAGTTCATGATGACCACCATTATATACTACATAAGCAACAAGTCTCTAATATGTTTGGATCTAATGTATACTGACGTCTTATTATGTAAACGCACATGGTTCTATATGTGACGATGTTACGTCTGGTATAAAAAAATGATTTATTATCCATGTATGTATCGTACTACAAATAAGTAATCAAATCAACTCGACAGACGTAACAATACCGGGCACGTATTATGGAATCAACATACAACGCGAATTTTGGGAGACACGTCACAGACCATACCCTGCGCACAGTCGAGGCGGTTCTTGAGAATGGATGGTATTCCGTCTGGAAAAAGAACCTTCGTGTCGACACGTTCGTGCATTCCGCATCGCTGAAGGAAAAAGACGAGGTCGCGAAACCCACCAGTCCTTGTTCCAAACCGAGTAAATTGTGTGACATGGTATGACATGGTATGACAAGTCAATAAATAAAAATAATGTATAGCGAATACGTTATTTTTATTACATTACAATACCGGTGGTGACCGCTACTTACTTACTTATTGAGAAGCACCTGCGCCAATCTCAAGAGGAGGGCGCATGAAATCAGGCTCAATGGTAGAGTTTTGCCAAGGACCAACGTATAGCTGGGGGTTAGCTGGCTCGGAACGGATCTGTAGATTGGCATTGCGAAGAGACTGTCCAATCGTGTCAATGCCGATGTGATAACCAGCCTTAAGTAGGTTTACATTAGAAAGCTCTCCCTGACCCGAGGGATTCAATTGGGCCCATTGGTCATTTCCATTTCCACCGTCTGCTTTCGGGAGAAGCTCTGCGGGGTTCTGGATGCTGGCAGTGGAGCATGCCGAAGGAGCAGTAGGCATGCTTGTCTGAGCGCCTTGAGCCGAGGAGTACACCTCATTCTGACCCATAGGAGCAGCAGGCTGAACACCAGCCTGAGGACCAGCGTCAGCATATGCGCTATTCATAGGAGAATCTCCTAACATTTCGTAACCAGACCCTCCCTTGGAGGTCAAATAACTGGCAAAATAGTAAGCGCCAAATAGAACTAAAAGAATCGTGACAATAGTTCCTACGCCATTTCCCTTGATTATCTTCTGTAAAGATGCCATCTTATATATAAAACTAATGATAAAATAATTTTCAGAATACTAAATACAATTCAGTGAAATACACGTCGTTGNTACTACCAGTTAATTTCAGTATGATTCTATTTTTCCCTTAACTAGTTACTCCAGTTCTATTCCTTCGTCTTCTTCGTCCTCTTCGTCTGTATCAGAACCTATATTCTGAATATCGTCGCTCGTATCAGATACATCATCAAGCATATAGGTATTCTTAATATCCTTGGCTTTCATGTAGCTCTCCAATGCTGTTTGTTTTTGCTGGCGTGCTGTTTCGCGAACTTGCTTATACAGTTCATAATAATACTCGCTTGGTTTTTTTAGTTTCATAATATCTGTGTCGTCTACCGTATCTTCAATGCGAACTTCATTCAATTCGTCGATAGCCAACGGCTTAATGTCGTCGAGTATACTTTCTACAAGTTCTTTCTCCTTGCTTAAACCGGATTCTGTGTCTGGAACTGTTTTCGATTCCAACCCGTCAACTATAGTAGTAGACGTAGATGCTAAAAAAGACCCAGTTGATTGTGGGGGGTCGTATGGTCCCACTAAATTGAGGGCTTCGTCACTTAATATATTGGCCGAGGCAATATTGTCGCCATCGATGGAATCTATCTCGTCCAATCTCACCATTTCTCCTAATGTTAATTTTACAACGGAATCGTCGTCGCTCGAACTATTTTCGTCACTGTCGTCACCCCCTTCTTCGGTATTTGTATAATCTCCAAGGTCCATGGTCTGGTCATCGATAGTGGTCGCGTCACCCACAACTTGGATATTCTCAACGACTAACTCATCGGCGTCATTATCTAATGTATTTTCATACTCGCTGGTGTCGATCTTCCCTAAATTAATCGCATCGTCCTCATTCGGGGTATTCTTCATCGTATCTACATCAGGAAGATACTCGTGTTGAGAAGGCTTAATAAGACAGTTCTCAAACAAATCCTTATTCAATACCATCACTTGTTTCATCTCTATATCCAACTGAAAACTCCGGGTGGTGAACTTCACCCCCTTCACCTCAAGAATAGATATCATATTTGTGTCTGGGATTACATCTTCCATGGTAAGCATGTGTTCGCTCTCGTTGTAAATTCGTATCAATGGTTCATGCGTCAGCGAATTTAGTTTTACGTTGGACCTTACAATATAATTACCAGTCTTTTGGATCTTGACACACGAGTTAAATGCGCTTTGAATATCGTCATACTCCAGAGGATTTTGAAACCATTCGCTTGATTTTTGGTAGATCAACTCTTCGCATGCGGATTCTAAATCAATCAACCACTGGATGAACACCTCGTCAATAGTGTTAAAGACAAGGTCGTTGTGGATTTTCTTTCCACTCTTGGTGAACCCCTGTTTGGTCATACATTTAGGTGTTTGAATATACAATGGTCTGGTCTGTGTGGATATTTTGGTAAAGTAGGAACCGCCTTGTATAGCAATGGGATCGGCTAAATGAATTTTATCAAATTCAAATCCCGGTTCAGGGATAACAATGCTACTGTTTCTTATATTGCCTGGATTACTATTTTCCATTACAGAATCCCCATATTTTATTAACTATATTATCACGCAAAAGACCAGCTCGTTTTTATATTTCTATTGTATGAAGCCAAATTCTTTGTTCAGACAATGTTTAGATATGTTACAGAGAGACGACATTAAGACCGACTTAAAACTACTTATGAGTCCAATCATGGAGACCCTTTTGTTTGAAATTAGACCGTATATTTACGTTGTCTTAATGATCCTGGTCACTCTGATAATTTTGGTTGTCGTGAACCTCATCATGCTTGTTTACTTTTTTAGGAATGCTCAAGCCAAATAAATTATCTGTGATAAATGTATAGTAATGGCGAAATCCATGAAAAGACATAGAAAACACAGTGGTTCCAGAAGAAAGAGAATGCGGGGCGGATATTCACAGGGTGTGAATCCTGCGGCAACTTCCGCTACGTTTAACCAAGGACCCAATGCCGAAGGCGGTGCACAGTACGTCGAGGCTAGATATGGAGACACAAACCAGCAATACAATGACGTGTTTGACATTGGATCCAAGACCCAAGGAAACTCGTTCACAACCCTTCCTGATTCCCAGACCCCTACTCCTCAATCTCTTCAGCTCATTCAGAGCGCAGGAAGGAGGCGCAGAAAACACAAGGCGGGTATGGGTGCGTTAGAGACCGCCATCGTGCCCTTTGGTCTTTTAGCTGCTCATAACAAATATGGCAGGCGGACCAGGAAACGCAGAACTCGCAAGAGTCGCAAGAGTCGCAAAACAGGCAAGTCCCGTAAGGTTAAGAGAGGAGGTATGCTCGGTCAGATTGCTGCTACTGCTGCTGTCCCCCTCACCCTTTTAGGTGCTCACAATATATTCGGCAGGAAGGCCAGAAAAGGAAAGAAAAGTAGAAAGTTTAGAAAATAGACATGCTACTTGATCGTTAATCATAATCACGCAAATTCAAGCAATTAGCGTGATTCATACAAATATTTTATCTTACTACTTCAAATGAGTTTTGAAGATAACATCAAAGAATGGGTAATGTTGGACAATCAGGTCAGGCTACACAACGACAAGCTCAAACAGCTCAAGGACAAACGAACGGCGTTATCAGATAAAATCGTCAGCGTGGACAATTTCGATACACAGCTATGTAACAGAACTCTCCAAATTAGCGACGGTAAACTAAAATTTGTACAGTCTCGCGTAACACCCGCGCTAAGTTTTAAATATGTAGAAGATTCGTTGAAGCACATTATTCGCAACGAGGAACAGGTAACCCAGATTATACAATATTTAAAGGACAACCGAGAAATAAAGATGGTTCCTGAAATAAAACGCTATTCCTAATATATATGCCAAAAAAGAATATAATCGACGATACATCCACATCAGTTCCCGTTTACACCCAGGACGATTTCGTTTTTTGTAAGAAAGCCAATGGAGAGATAACCAGTTGCGGGTTTCGTATTGATTCGACATTGATGAAGAGCAATGTGTCGCCTTTCATGATTTATTCTACTTCATCCGACGACGTAAACAACAATACACATGTATCAGAAATATTTAGGAACAAAACAGTGCCCATGGGAATTTATCACAATTCCCTAAAACGGGACCGGTATCCCGTGGGTGTAGAAGACAATGTAGAGGATAGGGAGATCGACGACGACCTGTATGAAAAACTGCTTGGGTTGGTAGATGTATCTACGTCATCAAGAGTGCGCAAATTGACGAAAAAGGCAAAACATACAAAACAGACAACAGGTCACAGGAAAACCAAAAGTAAACGAGCGTAGCAAATATAAAGAATGTAAAAACGATGTAAAATAAATAAATGAACTGTTATTATTGTGTAAAATCAAAATAATAACAATTAATTATACACATCAAATGGACCATACCACATACATGGTCGAAGACGTGTCTATACAATACGAGGTTCGCATAGACGAATATCCCCCAGAAACAGAGCTAACCAATCATGTTCCATTTTACCGCCCCAATAGCACGGTAACCATTCTTCTGACATACATGAACAGTATTCAATGCGTTCTCGACATGGTAGTTGAGGACAGAGAAGGAGTGGTCAAAAAAATATTCAATACAGAGGATATGCGAGAACATGTACGAAACGAGCTATACAGCGATAGCGGGTCGGAAATATATTATCGCATAGATGATCCGTTTCAAAATGGGAACATCAATCAGAAATTGGCGATTTTCAAATCGGGGAGAAAATGATACCTATTTGCCATAAACACACTAATAACGACTCCATTGGTCGTGGTTAAACGGCGATACAAGAACATTGCCTATGTTTTTTTTCATTCGCTCCACGTCCTCTTCGCGAGCCTTGTCCTTCTTTGTCTTGGGAAATCGTGATGCGTTCTCCATCAAGAACTTTTCATCGTCGTCTATTTGCGGCTTGACGCCATAACAATTCACCCCATACTTCACGTGTGGATTTTTCATGTATCCGCCATTGATCCCAGGTCGCCCACAATCGTTCTCGTGTCCGTCGATCTTCTGTAGTTGGTCGTATGTAGACCCTTGTGTTGGGAAGAGTGCCATTTGTCCATCGGACCACCCGTAATTACACCACTCACCACCGTCCTCGTAAGACGATTCAATTTCGTCATAGGTTGCCAGTCTGGAATCGTATGCCGCGCACAAATTTTTAGCAGATTCATATCCATAGTAATTCCCAGGGATGTTGAATACCTGCTTTTGAATTGGTTCAACAACAGGCGGGTCTGGATATTCATATCCATCAGAGGGAGGCATGGGCGGNGCGTCTTCCACAGGACCGCTAATTGATTTATGATCAATGACCACGTCTATTTCTGGGTCCGGACCAAAGAAATTACTTATCGAAGCATACACACTTGTACCGAAAAAGTAACGGATGCCACCCATTAATGCTATAATCGCGACAACACCAACAATCAGTATTACAAACAGATTACTCGTCTTCTCCTCGTCAGTTGATTGACTTGAAATGGAATCTCCAACAGTGTCTCCTAAAGAGGCAAACAAAATCGCAACGGTCATCAACAATACAAAGAAGAGTATGATTGATGTGCCACTAAACAAGGTGTTCCCCGCAAATTGGAAGATATCGTCATTATATTCATCCTGTTTGTCTTGGTTTGTCGGCATTAATATATATAAATACTGATAATAAATCTACAACTATCCTGTTTTTCTATAGAAAAGACAATATGCTTTGGGGCTCACAAGCGTATGAACATCTTTTATTTCGGTCACCATCGTATCGTTGAATGTATACCATTTTCCATTGGCATTTTTAACATAGGCAAAATAGTGACCACCCATTGTACCCCCACTGTGGTTTGCTACTCCATACAATTCGTATGTATATGTGTGACTCTTATACCCAATTACATAGGGCGACAGATCGAGGTTCTCTACTGGAAACGCCACGAGTTTCTGGTTTTTTATTCCACGCTCGTTAAACCTTTTTAAATCGACTACCAATACCGTGGGGAGACTCCAGAATCGTATATTTTTCACCACGTCTTCCTTTTTCTTTCTCTTTTCATTAAACCACGCATTTTCGCCGACCAGCTCTTCTCCCGCAACATACAGGTCAAAACAATCAATCAGGGTTGGTTCTTTTTTGTCAACGGGTATGGACAAATTGATCATGAAAAAGGGTTCGGGTGTGCGGGCTAAAACTTTGCCATTTTCAATCGACTGGATCTGTGAGACGTGTGTTCCGTAAAAAAGATTCCAAATCTCCGAGTAGTCTTTCGCATACATGTTTTTTACCATTTGAAAGCATTCTGTTGCGAGTTTATCCTTTTTCGTTGATTCATTGCCAACAATGTTCATCTTTACCTCCCGACGCAGTGCGTTGTGAAAAACATCAACGACAAAAAGTAGGAATTCAGGCAGGTCGTTTTGGGCGTTACCTGTAAATTGATGGTTGTTTTTAATGGACGACAGTTTTTGTACAGTCTTAATAAATTTGCCAGGAGATATAATACAGTTTTCGTTCCATAGCATCTTCCTCAGATTTTTCCACTCTATGAACAACGCCGAGTCGTGTACGTTATTTAATTTAGACATATATGTTTCGTTTTCAAAAAGTTCGCCCAGTTCATATGTATGCGACAATATTTGCATACAGGTGTTTATGAAACAGGTATTGCCTAAATTAGACAACCCAGACAGACCCCTGTTTTTGTACTTATTCATTGACATTCTCAATGATGTATATCACGCAATGTATTTAAACAATTTTTATATATATTATTACTAGAATGAATGATCTTGAAAGTATTGGTATTTATGAACACATCGAACTTGAATACAAACATCTTGATGAAATAAGAAAGAATATATCTTGTTTGTCCAGGAGAATATCTGGATATCACCAGTATGGTCGAGCGGTGCCAAATATATCTGACACGCGGTTTCTCATTGAGTCGCATATAGACCTTTACCGAAGTATTGTAAACCATATTGAATTTCTATACGGACGAGCAAGTGCCAGCGAAAATCGACGTGCTCGCCAACCAATGCGAATCGTTCCGAACAACATACAAGGGAATTATGCGTACATCAATGATAGGTATTACCACATAGACAACATTGAAGGTTTGTCAGATACCAATGAGCCTGTTGATTCATCTACACGTGAAGGTGAACCAAGTACGTATGCTTCCAATACAGACGGTGTATCAGGTGAATCACAAGGTGATATGGAAGGAGATAGCTCGTTCAGAACCAGACCCAGACCCAGTCCCAGTCCCCCCAGTCCCAGAACCAGAACCAGTCCCAGAACCAGAACCAGAACCAGAATATCAGATCCACCGAACACATCTTTGCCCGCTCGCATTCGAAGTTCATCAAATACGACGAACCAACATTTCAATACCAATCCATCACTATGGAGTCCACTATCGACCACATCTACCTATCTCGACGACCTTGTGGAAGAAGTACGTCGCACTCAGCCGTACGGATTGTCTACCTATAACAATACACGGAATCAGACTCAACCCACCACCCCGTTTCTTGATACGTTTACCAACGAACTACTTCGGACGTTTAGTGAGCCAGTAGTTGTGGCACCCACGACAAGGCAAATTCGACAAGCGACGACGACTCTTGCGTATTCTGAAATAGAAGAACCACTGAATCATCAGTGCCCTATTTCGCTGGAAGTGTTTCAACCCACCACGATTGTTACCCAAATAGGATATTGTAGGCATTCGTTCATGCCTCTTTCGTTTCAAACATGGTTTGCGTCGAACGTTAGGTGTCCCATTTGTAGATATGATATAAGAACACATGTGTCTGACGCAGAACCATCCATCGATAGAGGTCAACAAGAAAATAACCAGGTATCTGATGAGAACATATCCGATGCTGGTCTTGATGGTGATGCCAATGACGATGTCAGTGACGATGCCAATAACGATGCCAATGACGATGTCAATGACGATGCCAATGACGGTGGTGGTGACAGTGACAGTGAACCGCGTTCACCTATACCCTTTTCTCCGCAAGAACAGCCCTCTGTTCCGTCAGGAACTGATGTTGGACCAGTAATGGAAGGCTTATTAGTGAATGCGGTGAGGAGTATGTTGAATACAACCCCTCAGGAGACGGAAGAATCAATCAATACCACTCTTTCTGGTATACTCGCTAACATAACGACCAATCACGCAGACAACGTGGTATACGACTCTTCAAACAATAGTTTGCGTCTCGAAACTACCGTATGGAGTAGCGATAATTCGTGGAACATGATCCCGTAGTATTATCAGTATTATCATTATTATCTACTTGTTTACATGAAGTAGATAATCAATTATCGAACAACGGGGCTCTTGATTGTAGGTGTCTCAAAGAGTATGTCTGTAAGCATGTTGAATGCTAACGCTCCTAAGTAATATATATATTCGAACACTCCAGGTACGTGGTCGTACACAACCACTGGGTTGGTGTATATGGATTCGTAGATTGGCTCTCGGTTGTCAGATAGGACACTATCCATGCTACTACAACTGCCGCTTCTCGATTCTCCCGACATACTTGAAATGTCATGCTCCTCGTCTACTGATAGAGTATTCGCCTCAATTTTGCGGATTACAACATTGTCGGGAGAATATGAAGTTGTAGTACCACCTTTCTTACTGCGGTTGGTCGGCTTTTTGTTTTTTTCGTCACGTATGAATGAGTCATGTAGGGGCGTGGATGGGGATGGGAGTGGTGTATCTACTATCCACTCTCCTGCTGAATCCGTGATGATTGGTATATAATCATCACACTCGTCTTGTGCGTAAGAACGACCAACATGTGGCGGCACTGAGCTTGAAATCTCCTCGAATTCTTCCATTCTCGTCAGGTGTCTCTTTGTCTTAATGTGTCTGGCGTAATCGCGCTTGTTGCATGTATAATACTTACATAAATCGCAATTCAGCACATTTTCTAAAAGTGTCGCGTCTTTTACCATTAGTTGTACGACAAATTAAAACTTTAACCTTTTTACGTAATAAATATTGTTTTTTGGCATAACCCGCTTCCATTGTTTTCTAAAAAATTGTCTCACTATATAGAAAACACATGACAAAATACACAACCTTCCTGGTGATCATCCTGGTATTCATAGGATTCGTCGTGACCGAACATGTTTTTCGCGACGACACGACGCGTATATGTTCGTGGAACATTCGTTTTTTTGGTTTAAGAGACAACGATTTGGTTAGTTCAACCGTGTATTACGAGTATGTAGCCAATTACATCAAACAGCTTCAACCAGATATTCTCTGTCTACAGGAAGTAAGCTCTTATAAGTCTATCCGTCACCTTCAAGATAGGTTAAGTGATTACAATCTCTATGTATCTGACGATGTTATGGAAAAAAACAAACAGCTCATCGACGATGTTGGTATACACGAACTGATTTCTCGAGTAGGTGACCGTGCGAAAAAAATGGGGCGTGTTCAGTTCAATGTGTTTCTGGTAAAGAAGTCCGTCGCCGTTGTTCAGATTCACACNATTCACCCCAAACTGATTCGGTTGGATTATATCGATAAACGAACAAGACAGCCGTTTGTGTTATATAACTGTCATTTCCCGAGCAATTTCTCCGGAGACAACAGCGAAGGAAGAGAGAAGGCCATTGCGAAATTGTTGCACGATATAAAGGTTCATAAACCCAAAAATATTATTATTGCCGGCGACTTAAATGCGGAAAAACATACGGGGGACCTGGAGACATTGGACGCCAGATTTGTTGATATGCTCAGCAGTTCGTCGAATGATGGGGGATACGACACGATGAATCCAGTGTATACTCATTATCGAGGTGGAAAGAAAAATAGAGCGGTCGATGCGTATGACAACTATAGTCACATTGACTACTTTTTCGTCTCTCCGCGGGTCGTAAATCGTGTTAGCGATGTATACGTGGACACTACATTTTGCGGAGAAAATGTTGGAACCCTCATGAACGACCTAAGTGATCACTGTGCCATAATCATGGACGTCGTATGACCACATATTCAATAGAGTAAATAGATTATAATACCCACCACAGTGTAGTTGGTATTATAGTAGCGTATTATAACAACGATTTCCTGAGTTGGGTAATCGGTGTCTCCATCTTATGTATTACGTCGGACACGGATGACTCGTCCGATTCGTCTGTGTCAAATGACACGAATGAGTCGAATGAGTCGTCGGATTCAACCGATACATCCGGTTCACATGGCTCGTCAAGACCTTCAAATAAATAGGCCTCAAACGCTTCAAACAGCGACAGCAACAAAAGAATATAGTAATAGTAGTTTACAGGTTCTCGATACACACTTCCAACCATTGTATTCTTGCTATACTGCTATATTTAAATTGAAACCGCCAGTATAGTTGTCATTGTCATTCAAATGAGGTAGGTTTTGGTTATTTTTCTCATGCGATTTTTTAATGAAACCCGCAACCAAAAAATCAATGAGAGGTGGACCTCCCACAAATCATTCCGTGCGACAACTAAGCAATTCCACGCTTCGATTCTTTTCTGGCCTCGGGGTGTCCCGAGAACTCGTAGGCTACTATTACCAGATTCTTCACTATATCATCATTTTCGGCGGGGGCTTCGTCATCCTCTTCAACACCAATCCCGTTCACCTGATCATCCTGTTGATCATCATATCCCTGGACGCATTCGCCAACGTGGTTGTTCACGACTGTCCGCTCACTGCATTAGAGAGAAAATATCTCAAAACATCGTTGTCGGCGGACAGACGCAAAAACATGAAAAAGGCGAATATCCTGTATAAGTGTAACCACGTCTACGAATCGCAAGTAGAACTCATTGTGAACATGTGGACATTGGTTGCCTGTAAGATCGTCATTATTTTAGTTATCCGTTCATTCACGCCTGAATTCCTACTTTCCTGTTGCGGCAACCATACCTTCAGGGTCGCCGCATAACATTTTGTATGTTATATACATACATGACATCCGGAAACACACCGAAAAGAACCCCAGTATTTACTCCGTCTATAGGTGGATCTCAATATCCCGCGGGAGGGCTTTTAGCAAAAAAGCATATTCCTTCGTTACCGCTACGCCCCACTTTGTATCTTTCCCCTTATTCTCTGGTGGGTGGCGTTTTAGGAGGATTGTGGGGATACGAAATTGCCAAAAGAAGACGCCACAACTGTTTGATTACGACGAAATACGTTGCTGATTTCAACTACGGTTACGTGTTTTGGGGTGGCGTAGTAGGAGCGTGTCTTGGTGGTGTGATCAGAAAGGTGGTTATTTGGTGATCAGGAGTCTTCGTCCCCCGCACCCTCCCTCCCGGGGTTCGGGATTTATTTCACTATTGACATATTTACATCCATTATTATGAGTAATTTTTACACCTTTTCTCAGTTAAAACGCCTATTTTATAAGTTAAAAGAGTAATAACGTAATAACGTAATAAAATAACATACTAAGTAGTATATAATGTCAGTTGGAAAGCATACATATGGAGCCCCTATTGTACACTGGGAAAATGAAAATGCTAAAGTAGTTGTAGGAAATTTTTGTTCAATAGCAGGAAATGTAAATGTATACTTAGGAGGTAACCATAGACCAGATCGGGTTACTACATATCCATTCGGTCATAGGGATAAAGATACATTTACTATGTTTAGTGGCCAAGGCCATCCAGCCACAAATGGAGATGTACTTATCGGTAACGATGTATGGATTGGGGGCAATGTAACCATCATGTCAGGTGTAACTATTGGCGATGGATCTGTAGTCGCTAATAATAGTCACGTTGTTAAAAACGTAGAACCATATAGTTTAGTCGGAGGAAATCCAGCAAAATTAATTAAATATAGATTTACACAAGAACAAATAAAGGCCCTATTAGAAATTAAATGGTGGTATTGGGAGGATGATAAAATAAACAAGTTTACACCTTTACTGTGTAATAACAATATTGATGATTTTATAAAATCGGCGTTTTAAATGAGAAAGGGTGTAAAGAATGTACTATTAAATCTTTAAATATGTCAACGGTTCCCTCACCAACATAGTACTTTGCATATAGATAAGGTAACTTTAGTGTACTCTCTATACCACTACTACCATCACTCCAATAATTATTATTCCAATAATCATATCTATCAAAATTTTTGTTTGAAATAATATATCCAGTTATTGAACCTTTCCGAGAATACACAACTATTCTATTGGTATTTAAGTCATCTACAAATATATCACAAACCTTTTTATTATGTTCATATAAACCATCATTACAACTTTCTATACCATTTCCACCGGAACAGTTGTGACATCCTCCATCTCCATAACAGTTATGTGCCGAAAAGTCTAATCTTTCATGAGGAATCCTATATTCTCTTTTTTCCTCGTCACTAAGTTTATCATATTCAAGTTTATCATGTTCAGGATTTTTGTAGTCTTGTCCTAATTTAATTCTTACCCATTTTTCCAAATCATTAATTTTCAAATTTTCCATATAGATACATTCATCGCAATTCTTATCACGAACACAAGTTATTTCTAAATCATTGTCTTCTTTTTTAGATAATTCAATAATATCCACCGCATTACATTCAAACCACGGTTCTGGTCTATCCTTTTCTTTTGTCTTGTGGGTTTGATATATTTCATATATTTGAATTATTTTGCCATATTTCAAATAAGCTACATCTGCGAACTTATTACTTTCATTATATTCAAATTTATGTTCAATACATATTTCAGATTTTTCACAAATTTCTGGCATACTATGCTGATTTGTTTTTTTACAATTACGACAATATCTATTTAGTTTCATAATTTTTGTTTCAATAAGTTCTTTTAACCTTAATTTTGCATCTTTATGTATTTGTGTTTCAGTTGGATTAGTATAATATCGACAAGGGTCTTTTTTATCAACGTTATGTCTAAAATATGCCTTTCTAATTTTACCTTGACATAAAATTAGGTCTGTATTACAATCAGGGCATATATATTCATATGATTTACTAGCTTTATCAGGCAAATCATAGTGTAATGTTTGTTTATTAATTGCTCCAGAATCCATTGTGTATTTCAATAATGTTATTGATTACTAATGTTAATTAACTTTCAAATCATTTTTTCTTTCGGGTACGATAATTTTACCACGAGGAACCGGTTCATCTTGGCTACGTGTTTCTTCTCAGGCACAATCACATCATTTTCGAAATCTTCCAGCAATCGCAGTTTGATGCCCATGAGTTGTGCGAACTTGTGGCTGGTGTGATAGGACCTCTGGCGTGCGTATGCGATTTGTCTGCCGAAAGACAAGGGTGGATTTTCCGATGAGTCGACTTCGGTGTTCATTGGCAAATAGATCTGGTATAGGTGTGCTGTATAATAGAATGATCATATGCGTTTATGTTGGTTGCACTATGGTTGCCTCTTCTCGAGAAATTTCCGCGACTCCTACCTATCTCTATTCCTTTTATCATAATCCATCAGAGGTGGTACGTTCGGTTGTTTTTTATTTGCCGCTTCATTAGGGGTCATTTTCGAGGAGACTGGTTTCGTGGCAGTTCGAGGCCAGGGATATACCCGAAGAGGGACCACTTTTTGAAAAGCGTCGTTTGCTAATCTTCGGAAGTACATAATTCACGAGTGTACGTATTGTATACATCATACTTTTATATTTATAAATAATAAATACGTAAAGTATATGAAGTTGATTCAGGACAAGCATGTTAGGAGAAATATTATGGATCTAAGGGAATCCAGTCCCGCCGAATTCGGCAGATTTATCGTAGCCTTAAGAAACCTTGAGGTATCCGATGATTGGGCGAGAATATGTGGTATACACGGCAACACCTTCAATGCCGCGGACTCCGAGGTCAAGTGTCCAACCGACCCCAAGGTCGTTGAGAAAATAGGCAACACTCCAGACGAACCCTTTTACTGTGCCCACAGCGAAACAAAATTTATAGCGTGGCACACGCCATACATATACAACTTTGAACTGCTGTTAAACAAACACAACACCTCTAAAAACACAGACTATATTTCACTACCCTATCTATGGCTAACCAACGACAACAATGATTACTCGTTTGTCAACGAACTCGAAATAACGGTTCTCTTCGACGACGAACACATTACGATCAAGAACCCTCTTGCGGCCGAAAATGTCACGTATTACGACGAGAAAAGTAATAAAAAAATTGTCCAGAGAAACGGGTTTTTACAGCCAAGAGACGCCACCGAAGTCAGGAAGGTCGCTGCGACAAACAAGGAGCTTAATAACGTGTTGTATTCTGAGAGCTATCCCATGTTCAGCTCAAATACGCTCTATACAGACGTGTTCCGAAAGTTGATAGAGTTCAATCCGCTGGAGATACCGCACAACAATGTACACGACTTTATTGGCGGGAAGGGGGGCAATATGGGCGAGGTTTCTATATCGGCATACGACCCGTTGTTCTGGCTTCACCACTGTAACATGGATCGCTTTTTCTATAACTGGTTGTTCAATCACACCGACGGGTTTTCGCGCAACTTTTTGCCGCCCAGAATACCCACAGAAACACTACATGGAACATTGGCACCCTTTTTTGATGCAGATGTACATAGTGACGACTTCGCAAACTATTCGTATGGATGGCAAAACGCAAGCATGAGCTTTCTGAAGATAGAAAACGTACTGAATCTTGACAAGTTCCCATATACATACGAAAAAATCGACATACAGCCATACAGACGCCCCAATGTGGCGGTTGAAATCACTGGTATGCCGATACCCATGGAAACAACCCATATAGAGGTCCTCTTGTTTCCAAAGGGGACAACTATAACCGACGAAAACAAAAAGGACTATGTTGCTGGATCCGCCACTTGGTTCGGTATAAACAGGTACATAAAATGCTGCAAACGATGTAATAAATCGAGAACGAACATGAAAATTGACATTGAAGACTATCTGGATGAGCACAACATCGACACAAACGACTTGGGCAACTACACATGGATGATTGAAGGAAACGGAAGGTTACATCCAGACGAGGATGACGAGTTTAGAATTTACGCACAAGAAGATCTCATCAAGGATGGGAACATAGAGTTAGTGGTTCAGGACAGCAGTGAGAAGGTCTCGTAGATAAAATGTTTGCTAATACCACATAAACATTTTATTGTAGTCTATGTATACATACACCACATGGAGAACCAAGATTCGGACGACCATCTCA
>JGI20154J14316_10002184_pt1 | contig 16780 bp, 15 predicted proteins | sample COG_04_FD_14316 | JGI IMG/M metagenome (IMG submission 14316) | reverse complement strand
CACTGACGCGCAATCTCTTGCTGACGATCTGATGCAGTCTGGTATAAACCGATACTATCGTAAAAACCGGAGAGTATCACACTCAGAACGCTGACGCTGACGCGGTAATCCCATTGCAAACCCGACGATACATAGCCGATATACTGCTTGATATCCCAGATACTTTCACCCTGGCCACGCTGATAACCGAACACGAAAATATCATTGTTATAGCACTGCGGGTTATCACCCGTGATCAGATTCAGCAAACAAGTTTTGCCACTGCCATTGGGACCAGACAATTGCCAGTGCTGACCAGGTTCAATGCGCCAGTTAAGGTGCTCGAAGACAAGGTTATCGCCATAGGCGATCCGCGCATTGCGAATATTTACCAACGGCTGGCCTGGCTTCAGCGCCGCCACACTAACATCAGTTTCCATCTCCGGTATTCGAATATCACTGGTTTGCAGATGCAGCAGCTGCGCCAACTGGGCCACTGCCGGCGGATCATTGGCCGCTATCTGCTGGACCAGCGCCCCCTGTTGTAACAACGCCATATGAGTGACGAAGTCCGGAATCTCATCAAAGCGATTCAAAATCAACAATAAAGCGGTCGACCCATTCTGCTCCGCCAGGCATTCTCGCAAGATCGCCACAGCTCGAACATCCAGACCTTCGAAGGGTTCGTCGAGGATTAATAGTTCCGGATGACTGGCTAGCGCCTGGACCAGCATGAATTTACGCGTTTCACCGGTCGATAAATGCCGAAAACTCCGCATCAACAACGGCGTCAAATCGAATCGCCGAACGAGCTCAGCTAGTAGCGCAGGATCGACACAGGATTCCTCGAGCATCTCTTGCACGAGCGTGCCAGCAAACACGACATCAGTGATATCGCTGTCGTCCTTATCACGTTCTGCCTGAATGAGTTTCGCCTGGGCTTCAAGAGAAACAATGCTGACTCGGTCGGGCAAACCCGTTATCGAGCCAGACTGAATCTCACCCTCACCAGCCAACAAGGCCCCTAAGGCAGACTTCCCCGAGCCGTTAGCGCCAAGAATCACCCAACATTGATCCGGCTCTATGTTCCAGGTAATCGCATCCAGCGAAAAATCAGCATTGAATTTCGCCGTGCACTGTTGCACGCAAATAGTATCCATCAACTGCCGCGACCTGGCGTCCCCACTAGACTATTTTTTTCATGGCACTCATATAGCCGCGCAAGGTCTGACCGATAATCTCAACGCTATGGCTACGCAGGGCAGCATTAACTTCGATGAGGCGTTGATTATCAACACTGTTATCCTGGAGACTCAACCCATGACCGATGACATCCGTATTCATCCCTGACATAAAATCTGCTAACAAGGGCAAGCAAGCGTGGTTGTAAAGGTAGCAACCGTATTCAGCCGTATCGGAAATAGTACTGTTCATCTCAAACAATTTTTTGCGGGCGATGGTATTGGCAATCAGTGGCGTCTCATGCAGAGATTCATAGTAAGCCGACTCAGCCTTGATACCCGCAGCCGTCATGGTTTCATAAGCCAGCTCGACACCGGCTTTAACCATCGCGACCATCAAGATGCCGTGATCAAAATATTCCTGCTCTTTGATTGCTTCGTCAGTATTGGTCGCATTCTCGAATGCAGACTCGCCGGTCTCTTTACGCCAGCCCAGCAACTTAACATCATCGTTGGCCCAGTCTTGCATCATGCCCGAGGAAAAGGCGCCGCTCATGATGTCGTCCATGTGTTTGTGGTACAAAGGCCGCATGATATCTTTGAGTTCAGCAGCGAGATCAAAAGCCTTGATCTTTGCCGGGTTTGACAAGCGATCCAGCATGTTTGTGACGCCACCATACTTGAGCGCTTCAGTCACCGTCTCCCATCCATACTGTACCAATTTAGACGCATAACCCGGTGCTATACCCTGCGCGACCATCTTATCAAAGCACAATAGTGAACCCGTTTGGAGCATGCCACACAGAATGGTTTGCTCGCCCATCAGGTCAGACTTGACCTCGGCAATAAAGGAAGACATTAAGACACCGGCCTTATGGCCTCCGGTACCGGCAGCATAGGCCTTCGCTATGGCCAGACCTTGTCCCTGCGGGTCGTTCATCTCATGCACCGCGATCAGCGTCGGCACACCAAAGCCCCGTTTGTATTCCTCACGTACTTCCGTGCCCGGACACTTGGGCGCCACCATGATCACCGTAATGTCATCCCGAATCTGCATGCCTTCTTCGACAATGTTGAAGCCGTGCGAATACGCCAAGCACGCATTCTGCTTCATCAGAGGCACGACCTCTGTTACCACGGCTGTATGTTGCTTGTCTGGCGTCAGATTAAGAACCAAATCTGCTGTCGGAATAAGTTCCGCATAAGTACCCACCGTAAAGCCGTTGTCTGTGGCATTCTTCCAGGATTGTCGTTGCTCTTTAATAGCCGACTCACGCAAGGTGTAAGATACATCGAGGCCGCTGTCACGCAAATTCAAGCCCTGATTGAGTCCCTGTGAACCACAACCTATGACCACCAGTTTTTTGCCCTTCAGGACACTTACCCCATCACTGAAGGCAGCAGGATCCATAAACTCACATTTACCCAGTTGGGCGAGCTGTTCACGCAGCGACAAAGTATTGAAGTAGTTAGCCATGGCAGAAGTATCCTTTTGTGTATTCAAGGGGCAGTCAAGGGTTGAAATAGCGCCTAAGGGCAACCTCACTTCGGAGATTACCTAGAAAGATCGCTACTGTAGAGCAATTACAGCCTTGCGTAAAATGAACATTTTGGGACATGACATTGCAATTACCGCAACATACTTACCTTGCGCACCACAAAACCGCGGCGGCCTCGACCCAGCGGGACCTGGTTAGACGTGGCCTGGTCTGACGTTGCCTGTTCTGTGAAGGTTAGTTACTCTTAACGCGCATCTACTGCAGCATGCTGCATCATCGCAGGGTCGTGAAGACGCCAGCAGCCGTCATTGTTGAGCATGCTGGTCAAGCAATACACTTAATTCAGCAGGAGTTAACCATGAGCGAAGCCAGGGATACCACCGAACAATCCAACCCCTATGATCTGCCACTGGATGAATTCGATCTGCTCCGGCCAGATTTATTTGAGAACGACAATCACGTCGGCTACTTTGAGCGCCTCCGCAAAGAAGACCCCGTGCACTTGCAGACTGATCACGCCGAAGCCGGATCCTTCTGGAACGTGACTCGCTATAAAGACATCATGGAAGTCGACACCAACCACGACCTCTACTCCTCGTCGGGCTCCATCGTTGCGACCGACCAAGATGAAGATTTCTCCTTGCCCATGTTTATCGCCATGGATCCACCCAAGCATGACCAGCAACGGCGAGAAGTCAGCCCTGTGGTGGCACCTCGAAACTTGGCACTGATGGAAGATGAAATTCGTGGCCGAGTGGTAGACATTCTCGACAGCCTGCCCCGCAATGAAGAGTTCAACTGGGTCGACCAGGTTTCTATCGAACTGACCACCCAGATGCTCGCGACGCTGTTCGATTTTCCCTTTGAAGATCGACGTAAATTGACCCGATGGTCAGATGTAGCTACCGCCGACGTTGAAACCGGCATCATCGTTGAAAGTGAGGATCAGCGCCGAGCTGAGCTGTATGAATGCCTGGAGTACTTTACCGGCCTGTGGAATCAGCGGGTCAACGAGCCACCGCGTGGCGATCTGATTTCCATGCTGGCTCACGGTGAATCGACCCGCAACATGGACCCCATGGAATATCTGGGCAATCTGGTTTTGCTGATTGTTGGTGGTAATGATACGACCCGCAACTCTATTACCGGCGGCGTTTGGTTCCTGAACCAGAATCCTGGCGAATATCAAAAATTAAGAGACAATAGCCATTTGATTACCAGCATGGTTCCAGAAATCATTCGCTATCAGACGCCGCTGGCCTATATGCGCAGGACTGCTCTGCAGGACTCTATCTTAGGCGGCAAGCAAATCAAGGCCGGTGAAAAACTCTTGATGTGGTATGTGTCAGGTAACCGTGACAGTGAGGTCATCGAGCGCGCCGACGAATTCATTATTGATCGCGCCCATCCTCGACAACATTTATCCTTTGGTTTCGGCATCCATCGCTGCATGGGTAATCGTCTGGCAGAGATGCAATTGAAAATCCTCTGGGAAGAAATCGGCAAGCGCTTCAAGGCGATCGAAGCCGTTGGGCCACCCACCTGGGTGCAGTCATCGTTCGTCAAGGGTTACTCAGATCTACCGGTCATTCTCCGCGAAAAGTAGCACTTCATGCTCACCCATCAGGGTCTCGGTTGAGGCCCTGATGTCACCGCCGCTCAAAACACCCAATCTTAAGAACTCACGCCGGCATTTTTGTGAACGGGTCGAGCGTTTGGCCGACATGGTTCAGTAACAATGTTTCCATGGCATCCATTCAACGCTCAAGTTATGTTATTTTTTCCTGGCTCAGCCTGGCATTACTCTGTGTCTACGGCCAGCAGGTGGACACCCAGGGAACTGCCGATCTAAGGCTCGACATCGACCACCGGCATAGCATTGGGTCCCCAACTAGCCTGCAGTCAGCTGCCCCGAGCAACCAGGCTTGCCAACTCAGATGGCAACCCCATTGTTCCATCGCCCTCGGCACTCTGCCAGCTTATGCACGCTCAGGATCGCCGGCGGCTTACCCTTTCGACAATGTCTATTTAACCGCCTATTCCAGCGACGCTGACGCCCCTGTTCCACAAATTATCTTTGCCCGGCAGGATCCCCTTGATGCTGCGCACACCGCACGGACCCGGCAATTCACAGCGAACCCCGCACAACTCGACCATGACGCAACCCGCAAAATCGACCCAGCACTCGGTTGGCAGGTAGCGCACGGATCCCTGATGCCCTTCAACACGGCGGCACTGGCACACTGGCACGCCAACCGGCGGATCAATGAAACGAACTCTTACCGCGACTCACTGCTGAACAGTACCGTGAGATATTTTTAATCGTGAAAATGCGATTCATCACCCGAACTTCAGACAGGTACCCAAGACCGCGGCTCAAAATTTGGTACCCAAGGCTTGCTAACCAAGGCCCGCTAGCCAAGGTCATCAGCAACAGCAGACTATCGTGAGCCTCAAAGACAATCATGCCAATCACTTAACCCATTCGAAAATCAGCTGAGGACAGTCAAAATGGAAGCTTGGAATCAACGCCTATTTCTGCTTATTTTTTTAGTGCTGTGTGTCGCTCATGTTTTAGCCGACCAGCCCAAGACAGAGGTCGATGCGCCGCAACAAAGCGATCAATTCCAGACTGGCATCATAGCGAACGCTGGCGAACTGTCTGGCGTTGCGGCTGCCGCTGCTCGCGTCGAGCCGATCTAGGGCATTAGCTAGGGCATGACATAACCCGTTACATAGCCCGTCATATAGCCCGTCATATAGCCGGTTAACAGTCCGTTCCCTGCCCATTTCCTGCTCACGCCCTAACACAGACACTGCGGCGATTGTTCTCGACCCAGGACTCATGCGCCCCCCTAAACCGCAAAGTTGTGTACACTGAGGCCACTATCTATGAGCAAACTGGCGATGAAACGAAATATTTTGCTAATCACCACGGACCAGATGCGCTTCGACGCTTTAGGCTGTAACGGTGGACTGGTCGCCAAAACACCAGTAATCGACAAGTTGGCGCGCGAGGGTATTAATTATCAGCGCGCCCATAACCAGAACGTCGTTTGCATGCCGGCCCGGGCGACCATCATGACGGGCCAATATGTATCGACCCATGGTGTCTGGATGAACGGCGTTGCGCTACCCGAAGAGACGCCCACCATTGCCCATTGGCTACAGGATCACGGTTACCAAACGGCACTGTTAGGCAAAGCTCACTTTGAACCCTGGCTCGGCGACCCCGCGGTATTCTTTGAAAACCGCATGGCCAACGAACACAACACCGGGCCCCATCGAGGCTTCGATCATATGGAACTGGCGAACCACTTCTTCGAAGGTCACAGCCACTATGACCGCTTCATGACCCAAGAACATCCTGACCTCAAAGAAAAATTCTATCCAATGGTCACTGCCCGCGGGCAGAATACGATCGGCGCCGGCGATACCCAAGCCATACAGGTCTGGCCTAACGATATCCCCAAAGCGTTGTATCACACAGATTGGGTTGCCGACCGCACCCTTGACTGGCTTGATCAACGTCAGGACGAAGATCCCTGGTTCTGTTGGATGAGCTTTCCAGACCCACACCATCCATGGGATCCGCCGGCCTCAGAAACTCACCGAGTGAACTGGCGCGATGTACCCTTACCGTCCCTCTACAGCGAAGACAAGGCAGAAATGCAAGCCTTGCTCGCCACTAAACCCAAGCACTGGCAAGGTTATTATGACGGTACTGTCTGGACCAACCTGGAATCACCGCGAGACTTCATACCGAGAGACATGACCCCGGATCAGGTGCGCGAAATCAACGCCATGAATCATATCGAAAACGAGTTGATTGACGATGCCTGTGGTCGTGTCATCAACTGGCTCAAGGCAAAAGGTTGGTATGACAATACCGACATTATTTTTACCACCGATCACGGCGAATTTCAGGGCGACTTTGGTCTGCTGTTTAAAGGGCCTTACCATGTTGATGCCCTGATGCGCCTGCCCATGATCTGGCGCCCGGCGACCCATACCGACACCCCGGCTGCCAGCGTCACCCTGCCAGTCGGCCATCTCGATCTGGCATCAACCTTCTGTGAAATCGCCGGTATCGAATCACCGCCTTGGGTGCAGGGTCAGGTATTGCCTCTGAATGACGCCCATGCCGAGGCGCAACACCGTGAAGACGTTATTACCGAATGGGATTCGGAACACGGCGAAGTCAGCCTCCACATGAAGTCGATTTACAACAAAGCCGGCTGGCTTTGTACGGTCTATGAAAAGAGCAGTCTTTATGCTGGCACTGAAGGCGAACTTTACGACATGACAGCAGACCCACAGCAACGGGTAAACCTGTGGTCTGACCCGCAGCACAAGGCGACTCGCGATGAACTGATCAGTGATCTGTATGAGAAATTGCCCCGCCCAAGAGAACCCAGGCTACCACGTCAAGCGCCCGTGTAATGGACAACTGCAAGCGGATTAAAGTGACTCGGTTGCTGGAAGGTCCGATCATCTATCCCGAGTTGGACGCCAGTATCGGGACCAATATCAATGGTCCGAGTCTGATCAGAGTCCCTGACTGGGTTCCGCGACCGCTGGGCCGTTACTATCTTTATTTTGCTGATCATAAGGGTCACTATATCCGTCTGGCCTATAGCGATCATTTGATCGGCCCCTGGCAGATTCACCGTGGGGGTACCCTGCAACTCAGTGACACGCCTTACTTACAGACAGCTGCAGAAATACCCCAGGATTTCGACACGACCAAACTGGCAAGGCCTCGCGGGCCTGGCATGCCCAGTCCATTGGACGACATGACCCTACCGCACATCGCTTCTCCAGACATCTACGTAGACCATGAGCGGCGCCAAATCCGCATGTATTATCACGGCTTGGATGCCTTTGGCTTGCAGCCGAGTCGAGTTGCCATTTCCGCCGACGGCCTAGATTTTATCGCCAGCTCAAACATTCTCGGCAGACCCTATATGCGGGCTTTCAGTTTCGCCGGCCAACTCTACACGCTCTCGATGCCTGGCATCTTTTATCGCTCCGACGATGGGCTCAGTCAATTCGAGCAAGGCCCGAATTTGTTTAATCCTAATATGCGCCATTGCGCCGTGTTAGTCAGGGGAGAGGAACTACTGGTCTTTTGGACTCAGGTCGGCGATTGCCCAGAACGAATCTATCTGTCGAGCATCCCCCTGCTCGCCGACTGGTGGCATTGGCGAGCCAGTGAACCCCAGGAATTGCTGCGCCCGGAAAGGTCCTGGGAGGGAGCCAACCAACCCCTGCAAGCTTCACAGCGCAGCTCAGTGAGCACTCTCGTGAACCAGCTGCGGGACCCAACAATTTTTGTCGAGCATGATGCCACCTACCTTCTGTACGTCGTTGGCGGCGAAGCCGGTATCGCCATAGCCCGCCTGGACTTTGTTGACTAGACGCCCTTGCTAAGAGTCGTTATCTCCCTTGTTACGCGTTCGCGCTACAATATCAAAAATCACGCCGGATACCGGCGAGAAGCGGGTCACCCTGAATGCCAAGCCGTGATAGCTCATCCGCTTGACCGATCGTACTTCCTCAATGTGGCGCAAAAACAGCATGCCGACGGCCAGGCGAGTCAGCGCGGAAAACAGGAATACGCCATAAAATACCGAGCTCCAACTAAAGGCAATATCTACCGAAAACAGGCTTGTCACTATACTGGTAGGTAAAATCAATGCCAGCACACTCCCTACCGACGCGCCAATAAATACCGCGACACTACCGAAAAAATTGTGTAGCGCCATCATCCCCGCCCGGCGATGCCCCGGCGTCAGGTCAAATAGAAAGTTAGAACTGCTCAGCGAGTACCCTGACCAGACCAAGCCACTAAGCATCTGGACCAGCAAAAGATAATAGAAGTCCGATGACAACAACCACAAAACAGGGATAAATGGGATCGTATAACCCGTCAGGCGCAATATAATACGGTTGCCGAAGAGGTCGCCAAGTCGTCCCCAGCGGTTCAGCACCAGAAACTGCATCAATACCGACGCGGCGGTATTCAGTGTCAGTTCGATATAACTAAACTGCAGATCCCGTAATAAATAAACCACCACGAACGGTCCTGAAATCGCAACGGCAAACTGCATTGACGCAAAGAACAAAGAAAAACGTAAAAAATTTGGATGCTGGCGCAAAAATGCCAGTCCAGGCAACCCATCTCGCTCTTCTCGAGGCGCAGTTTTGTCTGCCTGCGGCGGATCAAACAAGCGGCTTAACTGATAACAGGAATAGGTGCGCGCTAGTATGCCGATAGCAAAAATCAATAGAAATCCGTACAGGGTGTAATCCAGGAAAGCGAATAATTGTAAAATAAGGCCCGCAAACAACAGCGCGGTGAACGAGGCGATACTCGACAGACGGGTACGTTGAGCAAAAAATCGCCCGCGAACATTTTCTGGCACCAAGGCTCCCATCAAACTACCCCAAAGTGGCGCGCCTAAATTCGGCCCGACAAAATACAAAATCACACTGAGGAGTAACGCTGAGAATCCCCAATCAGGAAACCAGTTTGGCAACGCGGCAATGAGTAATAGACCCAGAATCTGGACCAAGGCACCAAACACAATGATGCCTTTGCGCACGCCCATCGCCTGACCTAGGACCACTGCCAGCATTTGAGCGAAAGAGGCCAGCAGCGGCGGTAAGGCAGCGAGCATGCCAATCTGCGGAGTGGTTGCCTTGAGGAAAACCGCATAGGCAGAAAAATAACTTTCACCAACGCCTGCCATGACGGAGAACGCCACCCCATCTTTGATGGAATGATTCAGTGACTTTTCAATAACAGGGTCTTTCGAAAAAGGCTTATTCAAGATTGAATCTCAAACGGGGGATCGAAGTAGCTAAGGCACAACGACGTTATCGTCGCGGCTACCCGTGCTATTATACCTTTGCTTTGCCAGTATTAGACAAGTAGATCAGCACATTTTCTACGTGCTATCTAACCGAGGCGAATACTTTTGATCAACAGCGCCCAGAGTTTCTGGCATACTGACGCCCGAAATGCAGCCTGACTTTAAACCCCATCGATTCCAGAGTCCGTCCATTGAAAGACAAAGATAGTTTAGAATCCCATTACCACTCAGCGGCTGAAATCTGGCAAGTAGGTTGTACCGGTGCGGTGCTCGAACCTACCCACCGACCGAAATTCATCACCATGGCTCGCAGTCGATTTCATACTTTCCAGCTATCTATCAACCATTCGCAAACCATCGGCGACGGCGCCAAGATCGACGCCTTGGTCCGTGGCTTAGCTATTGAACTGCATGGCGCACCAGGTCTGGCAGAGCAATGGTTCGACTCCGAGTTCAGTGCTGATGATTTTGGTGAACTGGTCAATGCCAACCTCGCCCAACTTGGCACAAGCGATAAGTCCTGAAATTGACCACGGCAAAACTCACACAAGGTACCGTCAGTGCCGGACTACTCAGTCTGACGCTGCCCATGATGCTGGGGATCTTTGCCAACCTGGGTGCCGCGTTGTTTGAAACCTGGCTGCTCGGCGGTGTCAGCACCAATGCACTAGCAGCCTACAGCTTTACCTTTGCCATCACCGGCGCACTGGGTTCCTTGTCCTTAGGAATCTCGATCGGCCTGTCGTCAGTCCTCGCACGCACCATCGGCAGTGGCGACATGCATATGACCAGACGCCTGGCCACTGATGGCATCGGCCTCCTGGCGCTGATCATGCTGACGGCATCTACCATTGGTTACTTCACCATCGAACCCCTGTTTCTGCTGCTCGGTGCAGACACCGACACCCTGCCCTTGATCATCTCTTATATGCAGATTTGGTATGTCGCGCTGATCTTTTTCGCGCTACCCGCCATTGGCGCAAACGCCCTGCGCGCCACGGGTGACGGGCGCATCTCAGGCGCCATTATGGTCGGCGGCGCTGCATTGCAGGCCATGCTCGACCCCATTCTGATTCTCGGCTTGTTTGGCATGCCTGCCCTGGGCCTTGAAGGCGCGGCGTGGGCCATGCTGACGTCACGGGTCGTTCTGTGCTTTCTGACCTACTATGTGCTGATCTATCGAGAAAACCTGCTGGACTTTTCCAAAACCAGCGCCGAAATTGTTCTGCACTCATGGCGCCGTATTCTGGCTGTTGGTATCCCGGCCACCGCCACGAATCTGATCGGCCCCATCTCTACGGCGATTATCGTCAGCTTTCTCGCCGGCTACGGTAAGGAAGCTGTAGCGGGCTTCGGGATTGCATCGCGGGTCGAAGCTTTGTCGGTCATCCCTCTATTCGCCCTGTCGGCCAGCATTGGGCCATTTGTCGGGCAAAATTGGGGTGCCCAAAGATTTGACCGCGCCAACCAGGGCATGCAGATGGCATTTTCGGTCTCTATTATCTGGGGGTTGAGCGTCGCACTATTATTCCTGTTGCTCGGCAATCACATCGGCGGTTTGTTCGCTGATGATCCCAGCGCAGTCGCCTATGCGAGTCTGTATCTCGCTATTGTGCCACTCAGTTATGGCACCTGGGGGGTACTCATGATGGCGAGTGCAACCTTTAACTCCTTGGGCAAGCCTATTTCGTCGACGATCATGTCTGTGGTCAGAATGTTTGTGGTGTATATCCCGCTGGCCTATGTTGGGCGACATTATTTTGATGTCGCTGGCATTTTTGCTGCAGCCTGTATCTCCAACATCCTCATGGGCATATTGGGTTACAGCTGGAACCGCTTGACCTATGGCGACAAGGCACGCCTCGCCAAGGGCCAAGTCGAGTCACGCTAACGGCCGTTGGTCAGACGCGAAGTGACACTTGCAGGCCACTGGCCCGTCCCCCTGCAAACCAATAGCATGACTAAGAAGTACTGATCAGCTGCGCTGCAGGCCTTTGGCCTTGTTCGCCAGACGTTCTTGGCGGTTCTGCTCACCCGCCACGCGCAGCGCCTCACGATTGGAATCATCCACCCGCATGTAGTTTTCACGCCAGGCTTCAGATTCAGACCACTGAAATGGCGTGTGCTGAATAACCGGTGCAGTGGCACTGATCACCAGATCTAACGCCAACCGCAGCGTCGTCGCTTGCATACTGGTATCAAGCGGCTTACCCATGGGGTTGCCTAATGGCAAATTATTGTGAAGATAGCGCGGCACACCGCAATGGCTGACAATATCTAACGCCGAACCAATGATCACCGTGCAAATACCGGCTTGTTCGAGTGCCCTGGCTGTCAAACTGACAGTCTGATGACAAACTGGTCACAAGGGGATTAAAATGGCGATGTCCACCTCGTCGTCGATACAAGCCTGCACCACCTTTGGCGCATCGTGGTTGATCGTATTGCGTTGACTGTATTCAGTCGGTACAAAATGAAACCTAGGCGCCAGCGCGCCAATGACACCAGCCTCTGCCAACGCAGCCAGTGCCTCGAGGGGGAAATAAGACCCGCGATCATCTGTATGGGTCGTCTCCTTGTCCCAAGATAGTTCATCAGTGCGAAAGCGGTCCGGAGCCTGGTGAATATCCCAACTGCTGGCGGTGCGAATCGGCTTTTTGATACTGCCGTCAGGCACTGCCGTCGTCACAATGGCCACCCGGCATTCTGCCAGTGACTTATTCGGTGACTGCCAGGGTGTCTCGTCATGTTGGGCCCATTGATAAGGCGCAAAGTCCTGGGCTGCGTAAAAACGTTTGGTACGCTCAATATATGCTATCGGCTTTGCCATGGTCTCTCATCCTTGTCATGCTTGGCGCTGGGGCTCGCGACCCGGCATCGCCGTCATTCATGTCGTACTCTTGTCACACTCTTGTCACACTCTTGTCGCAACTGGCACCATCAAGACCGAAGCTACCTTGAAAGAAACTCGTGGTCAAACCCGTCGTCAACATCCTGACCACCTTCCTTCATCAACCCAGTCGGCCAGCTTGGTCGCGCTCAAGACTTTTACGATACTGATACGGCGAGATATGCACCCATTTGACGAACGCACGGCGGAAATTCGTCACCTCCGAGTAACCCAAGAGGTCAGATATTTCCTGAACACTGAGACTGGTGGTCTGCAGATACTCCACTGCCAATTCCTTTTTAACATCATCTAGGATTTTCTGATAACTGGTACCCAGCCCCTTTAATCTGCGACGCAGGGTTCTTGTCCCCAATAATAGCTTGCCGGCAATCGCCTCCAATTTTGGAAACTCGCCAGGGGTACTGATCAGCAGGTGACAAATCTGCGAGACGATGTCAGCACCTATCTCCATCTGATTGAGAATTTTTCGACAGGACTGCTCGCAGATTTTCGCTGTATTCGAGTCTGCCTCAGCCAAGGGCTGCTCAAGTAAATCAAGCCCGAAACGATATTCACAATGGGTTTGGTCGAACCTGACTGAACAATGAAACGCCTCCGGATATCGCGCGGCATAGTCAGTCTCGGGGTAACTCACAAAAATTTCCTGCGGCTGAAAAGGCCTGGCCGTCAAAAGACTGATCAAAGGTGCGATACCCATGAACAAATCTTCAACAACAAACTGCGCCGCCAGCCCTTCCACTAACAGGTGATTCAGGCGTAACACGGCAACATTTCCGGCATCATCTTTAGTAAAGCTCAGGTCAAACAGGACACCGGCCATTTTGTGATATTTGACCGCAATCTGGATCGCTTGCTCGAGTGTCGCACTGCTCATCATCGCGTAACCGAGCAATCCAAAATCAGCGATGGTTGTTTCTCGAGGCGTCGCTAGCCAAAAACCATCTGTGCCCGCCAGGGCAAGCATATTTTCGAGTTGCTGGATGCGCTGCCGGTAGCTCACTCGCAACTCGAGGTTAGCTAAATCACTTTCGACCAACCCGGTTTCCGACAAGATTTTATCCAGCGGATGACCGCGCTGCTGGAGCGCTTCTACCAGGCCCAACACCTGCGGCATAGGCACAGCCCGGCGATCAAGATCGTGTTTCGGTAACATGGCCATCGGCATCACAAATAACTCCTGCGTCAAGTGTCCACATCAGATCACAAGTTGTCAATTTGCCGACGTGGTCATACCCAACGGCATGCGCCACTCAACGGATCAGAGGGTTCATTCAGGCAACTAGGTGGATGTCGCTGGCACGAACCGCAGCCAGGCGCCGCACAGGAATAACCGATCTCCAGACCAGCTCAGATTCATCTCCGAGGCCCGCTGGCGCAGCGCGTTCATATCCTTCACGGCAAAGGTCAGACCCGCAACCCCTGGCCCACGCCCGTCGCTGACGACTTGGAAATTAATCCGCCCCTGGTCGAGCTCGATTCCATAGTGATCATCTGTGAGCGTCACCGGCCGGCGCAACACCTCAGCCCAATGCTGGGCCACAGCTTGCGGATCATCAGTCTGGATATCCACTTCAGTAATCTCACCGACATATTTAGCGGCTCGTGTCTCCCAGCCCTCGCCACCCCAGGTCCAGGCTTGTGTGGGGTTCATCCAATCAAGCGAAACAATGGTGGCACCCATATCCTTCGGGTGGAGGTGAAAGGCCTTGGTATTCGCTTGATCAATATTCCAGATTTTACGTATCGACAAGGCTTGCGTATGCTCGCGATACAGCTCGATATCATCAACCTGTAACAACACCATATAGCCCCCATTGCCACCGCGCTGCTGCAGCAATCGCCCGGCGGAAGTCCCAGCTTGAGTGGGGGCAACTACCTCGAGAAAGGTATCGCCGATGCTCATCACCGAGTTTTCCAAACCAAACTCTCCGACGCCGGGGTCTTGATAGTCGGCCGCTAGCCCCAGCAGCGTCATTAGTGCATGACGGGCGGGCGCCAGTTGCTCGGCGACCAACGCCACTTGTCTTAATCGCATGAGATACTCCTGCTTAGTTTCATATCATCAGCCGCACTCGGCTGGTTAGCAAGATAACAGTAACGGCAAATATTTTCACGGGTTGGTGTCCGCTCTGGCCAGCGGGTAAGATGTCCGAACATCAAAATGGAGAAATTGAATGAGATTGATTCCGGGATTACTTCTCGCGGTAGTGGCAATGAACGTCTGGGCGGCCAGTGATAGCAGTACCACTGAGCAAAAACTTATTGATGCGATTAAACATGAACGGCGCAGCACCGCTGATACAGCTCGCGACGCCAACCGCAAGCCTTTGGAAACTCTCAAGTTCTTTCAACTTCGCGATGACATGAAGGTACTGGAATTGCTTCCCGGTGGTGGTTGGTATACCAAAATTCTAGCCCCCACCCTCGAAGCGAAGGGTAAGCTTTATATCTCCCTCGGTGCCGAGCGTACCGGTGAAGCACTCAAGGGCCAACCTGGATTCGATGCCCTTGAAGTCATTCCCTTCGACCGAGCTAACTTTTCTCGTCAAGAGGGGGAGAATCGCTCCAGTGTGCCGGCGTTCAGCTTTGGTGTTAAGCGCCTGGATATGGTCCTGACGTTCCGAAATATGCATAACTTCACCGCGACAGGTCGCGCCAATATCAATCAGGCCGCCTTCGAGGCCCTCAAGTCTGGTGGTCTTTATGGCGTTGTCGATCATACCCAGCGACATATGCAGCCCACTGAACATGAACTTCGGCGTCGAATCGACCCTGTGCTGGTCATCAAGGAAGTTGAAGCGGCTGGCTTTGAGTTCGTGGACTACAGCGACTTACATTACCGACCCGACGATGAACTACGCTATGAGGTTGGCCGCAAGACAGTGACGGGCAATACCGATCGCTTTACGTTGCTATTCAAGAAGCCTTAAACAGGCAAAACGGGGCTGATCGTGCTGATCAGCCCGTTTGCCCACTGTTCTTACTCCACAATAATCATTAATATACAGCCTCCCAACTCCACCAGCGGTCGAAGCAATGAAACAGACGTCTTTTGACAAGGCCAAAATCAAGATATTGTTGCTGGAAGGGGTTCATCAATCAGCCATCGACGCCTTTTCAGCCGCCGGCTACACCCAGATTGAAAGCCACGCTGGCGCGCTTAGTCAAGATGAACTGATCTCTGCCATCAAAGGTGCACATATCGTCGGTATCCGTTCACGGACCCAACTCAATGCTGAGGTTCTGGCCGCCGCCAACAAGCTGATGGTCATTGGCTGTTTTTGTATCGGCACCAATCAGGTTGATCTGCTGACGGCTTTGACTCGCGGCATCGCGGTTTTCAACGCACCTTTTTCCAACACTCGGAGTGTCGCCGAACTGGTGATCGCCGAAGCAATTCTGCTACTACGCGGCATCCCGGAAAAAAATGCCCTGGCGCATACTGGCCAATGGCTTAAGTCCGCTGTCGGCTCCTATGAAATTCGCGGTAAGACCCTGGGTATCATTGGTTATGGCAATATCGGTACACAAGTCAGCGTACTTGCCGAGTCCATCGGCATGCGGGTCTTATTTCATGACGCCGTCAACAAGCTGCCCTTAGGTAACGCCACCCAAACCGGCAACCTCAAAGATCTACTCGCTGCCAGTGATGTTGTTACCCTGCATGTCCCTGAAGATCGGAATACCCGCATGATGATGGGGCCAGAGCAGATCGCTCAGATGAAACCCGGCGCCGTTTTGATTAATGCTTCACGGGGTACTGTCGTCGATATCGATGCACTGGCCGCGGCGTTGGAAAATCAAGCCTTGGCAGGTGCCGCCATCGACGTATTCCCCAGCGAACCCAAGTCTGCCAAGGAAGAATTTATCTCACCGCTGCGGGCGTTTAATAACTGCATNCTGACACCTCACGTNGGCGGCAGCACCATGGAGGCGCAAGACAAGATTGGCGTCGAAGTTGCNGAGAAGCTGATCAAATTCTCTGACAACGGTACCAGTCTCTCCAGCGTTAATTTCCCGGAAGTGACCCTNCCTGCCCATCCTGGGGGCCATCGAATTCTACATATTCACCGCAATGTTCCTGGGGTACTGTCGAAAATCAATAATTTCTTCGCTGATCACAAGATCAATATTCGTGCCCAGTATCTGCAAACAGTCCAGGATGTGGGTTACGTTGTGACAGATATCGATGAGGAATACAGCGCCATTGCACTGGCGAAACTTCAAGAAATTGATGGCACGCTACGGACTCGCGTGCTGTTCTAGGTTTGCCGCTAACGCGAAGCAAACCTCGGCTCGAAAAACTTTGACGCAGACGCACTGGTACACAGA
>JGI20154J14316_10002179_pt1 | contig 16794 bp, 10 predicted proteins | sample COG_04_FD_14316 | JGI IMG/M metagenome (IMG submission 14316) | reverse complement strand
TTTTAGGCGCATTGCGCAGTGAATTTCCTTCGCTTGCTGCTAAATCACCCTCGAGTTCAGTGTACTCGGTGTCTAGGGAGGCATAAGTGGCCATTAACTGGAAATTATCACTGACCAGCCACTGGCCTTCTAGTTCAAGTCCCTGNATCTCTGCTTCACCAGCATTGTCGNTCACCTGATTTACGCCAACAACACGCAGCACTTGCAGGTCACTGTAGTCAGAGCGAAACGCCGCTGCACTAAAGCGCAACGAATCAGCGATAGTCCCTTTTACGCCAACTTCGTAATTGGTCACATTTTCTTCATCAAATGCTGTAGAAGCTGCTACGCCATTCGGCGCCATGCCTTGGTAACCACCGCTTTTGAACCCAGTGGTGACAGATGCATAACTAGAGATATCGTCGCTAATTGCGTAGTTGACTGCCAGCTTCGGCGTTAAAGCACTCCAGTTTTCGCTCATTGCTACATCATATGGTGCAACAACGTTCAATCCGTTTGGGGCGCCGACATTTGTCGCATCTTTTTCTTCATAAGTATAACGCGCACCGAAAGTCACATCGGTACGATCGTTAACACTCCAAATACCCTGAGCAAACAGTCCGAAGCTATCCGTCTGGTTGGCTTGAGTCGTTGAACCAACTGGCAATGCATACTTTACGGGTGAAGAACAAGCATATGAACAGACAACAACACTGCTTTCAAACCGCTCAACTTGCTCGTTGAGATAGAAGAAGCCGGCCTGTAAGAAAAGATCATCACTAAAATTAAGTGCATAACGGAATTCTTGGGTAAATTGTTCACTGTTTTCGAGGACAGGGTTGTCCAATGTAGCAACACCCTCAAAGCCTAAACCCGCAAACGCAGTTTGGTACTCAAATGCCGCTGAAACAGCGACATCGACTGCATCTGCATCAGTTTCGCGATATGCAGTAATCGAAGTAAAGGTACCCTCACCTACTTCCCAGTCCGCTTTTAGCGACAGACCCCAAGTTTCAATTTGTGAGCGCGGTTCGCTATCGATAAGATTTTGATAAAAACCAGGAGATGGGTTGTTTGGGTCTAAGCGAACAGCCTGTTCGACACCGTAGGTAAAACCAAGGTTGCGACCGGGGCCGTTGCGGTCATCTTCTGCGTAGTCAGCAGTTAACAGCAATTCTAGTTCGCTGCTAGGAGTAAACAACAATTGGCCCCGTACTGCAGCACTTTCATAACCATTAAGATCATCAAAGTTGGCGTCTTCAGCCAAGCTCTCAACATAACCGTCGCGCTCTTTGTAGCTAACAGCAATTTTACCCGCTACATTTTCGGCCAGTGCACCAGAAACTTTGGCACGAGTGGATTTGTAGCCTAAGTCCCCTGCAGAAAGCTCGATAGCGCCAGAGAACTCTTCAGTGGGCTTTTGTGAAACCACATTAATGGCGCCACCTGCCGCATTTTTACCGTACAAAGTGCCCTGTGGGCCGCGTAGTACTTCGATGCGCTCTAAATCGAACAGGTCGAACGCTTGTCCCGCGGTGCGACCGAGGTAGACACCATCCAAAAATACCACTACTGATTGGTCGCCCGCAGCACCATCATCGTTTGAACCAATGCCGCGGATATAAAGCTGTGGCTGCGATGGAGTAAACGATCCCATGCTAAAGCCTGGGGTGCGCATAGAGACGCCATTCAGGTCGTCAATGCCTGAGGTGCGCAGTTCTTCAGCACCAAGGGCGGTAATGGCAATTGGCACATCGGTGAGTGACTCTTCGCGGTGCTGTGCGGTAACCACAATCTCTTCGAGCGTGTTGTTGGCCACAACGGGGGCTGAGAGCGATGCCACTACAGCAGCAAGCGCTAACCGGCGGGGAGTACGGGTAATAAGGGTTTGCATTGTCTATATCCTCCGACTCATTTTAGAGAGCCTTGATTGTTATAAGTATGGGAGCAGCCGTTAGTGCACGCTGATGCACACTAGTGTAGGCAAGCGAGGATAAATTGCGTATCAATTCGCGACAGCATGCGTATCATTTTATGACTCCACTTCAACCTGTCGCCTTTCACGCCAATGCTCGGGAGAGTACCCCGTTTGCGCTTTGAACGCGCGTGAAAACGCGCTGGCATTGCGATAACCGAGCAGGTCTGCCAGCTCCAACACGGCAATGGCGGAATTGGTTAGGTAGGACTCGGCAAGTTCTTGGCGGACATCTTGCAACAGCTCCCTGAAACCGGTGCCGTGCTCGCGCAATCGTCGCTGCAGGCCGCGCGGATGGACGCCCCAACTCTGCGCTATCAACTCCAAAGTACACCGCCTGGAGCCAACTGTTTGGCGCAATTCGCGCCGCAACCGCTCGATAAGATTGAGATTAGCACCCTCTTCTACGGATAAATCCTCGAAATGGCGCAGCAGCAGTTTGTGCACCTGCGGGTCGGCGCTGGGTATGGGACTCTCGAGCTCCGCATTGGGAAAAACCAGCGCGGTCTGCGGCTGGTCATAAAAAACTTGAACACCAAAGAACGCTTTTATTTTTTCATGTGAGGACGGCTGAGCATGGCTAAACATTACTTGGTTTAATTTAATCCTGCGCTGGCAGATGCCATTCATCGCTTTATAAGTGACGGCCAGCGCCAATGTCTGCATCTGGATGATCGGCGCGTCTAGCTGCACGCGCACCTCGCGGATCAGCGACATAGCGTGCTGGTCGCGCTCTATTACCCAGCGGCTGTATTGGCTGTTCAGTATAGAAAAACGGATACCGTCATCAATAGCATGGCCCAAGTCGCGCGAGAATCTTACCAATTGGCCGATCATGGCAAAACGGGCTGGTGGCTGGTGCTTGGCCACTAACAGAGCAAAATAATCGCAATTCAATTCTTGGGCAGCGTGGTTGAGGAAACTCACCACTTTATGCAGCGGCACGAAACCTTCACCGTCAATCACTTGCGCGGGTGTAAGCCCGCTATGTTGCATGGACGCCTCAAGTGAACCGCCCAGCTCTGCGGCCGCCTCTTGGCTGCCAAGAAAAATTTCCGCAGCGGTCAGTACGGGGCTATTAATATCGTATCGCAATGGCATCGTTGAGAGCCTCATCGTCTTGTTGTGTCATAAAAAGATATTCCTGCTGTCGCAAAAAGATATGTCGCCACCCCGACTTGATGCTACCATCATTTCTTTCAAAGTGTCGATAGTTGCGACTAATAAGAATAATACCGAGCAAACCTCTGAGGGGGGCCCAACTATGCACAAACACGTTTTAATCATACTCGCGGCCTTACTGCTTACCGTCGCCGGCTGCAGCAACCAAGACTCTGAACAGCCGGTATTGGTGGTACTAGAAACTGAACTTGGCAACATTACTCTGGCATTAGATGCCCAGCGCGCACCACAGGCCACCAACTATCTGCTTTCTTTTATAGAAAACGGCCAGTACGACGGCGCCACACTTTATCGCAGCGCCTCGCTTGACCAGCAACAGCCTCCCCAGTTAGTGCAGGGCGGCGTTTTACAGGGCGCCCTTAACAGTTCAACTGTGGTGAACCCCGCCGATTACGGCGTCACCCACCTGCTGCGAGAGTGGGAGAGCACCGAGAAAACGGGCCTGCGTCACAACCGCGGCACCATCAGCTTAGCGCGCGATTTGTTGGCCACCGGCCAAGTGATACCAGAGCTGGTGTTCTGCTTGCGTGATATTCCCAGTATGGATGCCGGCGGCGATGGCCGGCTAGACAATAAAGGCTTTCCAGTATTCGGCCAAGTTGTTGGAGGGATGGATATTATTGACACGGTTAGCCAGAGCGAGCTAAACGGCCCCACCACCATCGGCTTTCTTGAAGGGCAGATCCTCACTCAACCGCTCAACATTATTAGCGCATACCGACTGTAATATTTTTTAAAACCATAATCAGACCACGAGGGAAACACAGTGAAACAACAACTCTTTAATACCGCCAGAAAAGCCGCCATGGTGTGCCTTGTCACATTGGCAGCTAGCCTAGCAGTGGCAGAAAGTACCGTTATTCGCGATGCGCGCATTTTTGACGGCATTCAGGATTCGCTCTCAACGGCGCAGGATGTGTTAATTGAAGATGGCGTCATTCAATCTATTGGCGCCAACTTAACCACCCCCGCTGACGCTAAAGTGATTGATGCCGGCGGGCGCACCCTAATGCCCGGCCTGATTGATGCCCACACTCATGTGATGCTGCAGCTGCCGGTTTGGTCTGCACTAACGTCGGACGACTACACGTTTGCTTACACCGCTACAGTGGCCGCCAAAATGTTTTTGGACAACGGTTTTACCACCATTCGAGATATGAGTGGCAACACCTTCTCGCTGAAAAAAGCGATCGATAAAGGGCTGGTAGCCGGCCCGCGCATCTACCCCTCTGGCGGTATGATTTCGCAAACCTCAGGCCACGGCGACCATCGCACCGACCAAGCGCCGTCGCGCCTGCTAGACCCGACCAGCCGCAGCCCGCTTGAAGAGCGCGGCATGGTTGTTGTCGCCGATGGCACCGCACAGGTTTTACAGGCAGCGCGAGAGAACCTGCGCCGCGGCGCCACCCAGCTTAAAATTTCCGTAGGTGGTGGTATTAGCTCTTATGCCGACCCGCTGGATGTGACCCAGTTTACCGAAGCCGAAGTGAGTGCGGCGGTGGACGCCGCCAATGATTGGGGCACTTACGTAGCCGCACACGTCTACAACAGCAAGGGTGTGCGCCGCGCCGTCGACCTCGGTGTGCGCTCTATCGAGCACGCTAACTTGATCGACCGCGACACCATAAAATACATGAACAAAAAAGGCATCTGGCTGTCACCCCAGGTATTGGTGTTCAAACAGGAGTTTAACGGCATGAATGCCGACCAACTGGCCAAGCAGCGCCAAGCTTACGATGGCCTCAATGACCTAATGACGACGGCTAATGAAATTGGCTACAAAAATATCGTCTTTGGCACCGACATTGTCACTTCTCTAAAGGCGTTGGAGAGCACTAATCAAGAGCTAGCTATTCGCACTCAATGGTTTAGCAATGTTGAAGTACTGCGTCAGGCGACGTCTAAAGCCGGCGAGCTGGTAGGGCTTTCTGGGCCCCGAAACCCCTACGGCAAAGTGGGTGTTATTGAAGTGGGTGCACTCGCCGACATCCTGATCGTTGACGGCAACCCCCTAAAGGACATGGGTATATTGACCCAGCCGCAACAAAACCTGCGTGTCATTATGAAGGGCGGTTCAGTCCACAAAAATACGCTGTAAGCATTCCCCCTTAAACCGGTCGCACCGCTCTTGAGTCGGTGCGACCGGTTTTTTTATGCCGCTATTTTTAGGCAAAACCGCGTTGCATGGCGTTTGATAAAGTCACACTGTTAACTGCAGCAGCTCGATATTCACTGACACATCGTGATCGGAGCTAGAAAAACTCACCTGACGGTCATCAATCACACACTACAGCACCATATTGCTGCTGGCCAACTCGGCCACTGCCTGCAAAGGCTCATCGGTGATTTGCACCACCAGCAAGTTAACAAATACTTGCGGCTGATAATCTTGATACAGACCACAGCCGGCTTCATCGGGTTCATCGCTAGACACATAGGTTGATCTTAAAAAAGGGATTCTCACCTGACTACAGCGAGGATCGCCAGCTAGTACGCAGCCCTCAGCAGAAAGATGAAAACTGTAATCCCCCCCCAGCAACCTATCAGCCATCACCTGTTCTGGTGGGGGTAAGAAACTGTAGACTGCACTCACCCTTAAGACCTCCAAATGTGGGGCTGATCAATCAGGTCATTCGTTTCTCTGGCTAGTGTCACGATCATTTCAGCCATAACAAGCAGGTCTTGAGAGTTGTTATCGAGAAGGGCTGATTTATTGGGCAGAGCATAATCTCACATCTTCACAAGAGACTTGCCCAGCGCCTCTATTTTCCGGCTGTTCATAGTGGTTTGAGTAACTGGGCTATTAATGGATAGATCACCGCTAACAATATCCTCTAAAGCGTCATCAATAACGGCCCTGTGGTTTGCCTTACTTAAAGGGTGTTCCTTCGAGCGGTCTGCTGCCTCGCTGTATTCTTCACATATTGCGCCAAGAACATACTGTTCTGATCGGTCTGCCAGCGCATGAATACCGGCACCTATTGCTGAGGTGTCTAACACGTCAAGACCTGCGTCATATTTCTGCCAAATCAGCATATCAGAGAGCTGCTTCTGCCGTGGCCCGAGAACGGCAGCTTAAGGATTGGCGGCGTGATAAGAAGGAACGCTTGATTGAGAAGGTGAATCCAGATTGGAGTGATCTGATGGAGATCCCTCCACTTCGGTCGGGATGACACTCCAAACCCTATCATCCTGAGCGAAGCCGAAGGATCTCCTGCCGCATTGCACCGCGGCCTACCGCTTAGAGTGCCAGCTAAAAACCTACTATCGACTGACTGTAATCCTCCTAAGACGCCAAACTACGCTCACGCAATTTGCCAATCTCATCGCGTACCTGAGCCGCTTCTTCGAATTCCAAATTACGCGCATGCTGATACATTTTCTCATCCAGCCGCTTGAGCTCTTTAGCTATATCGCGAATCGCCACCGGCGCTTCGTCTATCTCATAGCGCCCAAGACCCTCAGCAACTTTTTTACCGCGCTTAGTCTTACCCTGCCCGGCATAGGCTCCTTCCATAATATCGGCAACAGATTTAGTGATACCCACAGGGGTCAGGCCATGCAATGTATTGTGTTCAATCTGCTTAGCGCGACGACGCTTAGTTTCATCAATCGCCCGACCCATAGAGCCGGTAATCTTATCCGCATAGAGTATGGCTTTGCCGCGCACATGGCGGGCGGAGCGACCAATGGTCTGAATCAGTGACGTGTCGGAGCGCAGAAAGCCTTCTTTGTCAGCATCAAAAATTGCCACCAGAGAAACCTCAGGCATATCCAAGCCCTCTCGCAGCAAGTTGATACCCACCAGCACATCAAATTCCCCAAGGCGCAGATCGCGGATAATTTCTACTCGTTCTACTGTGTCTATATCTGAGTGCAGGTAGCGCACCCTAACGCCGTGCTCGGCAAGATAGTCGGTGAGATCTTCGGCCATGCGCTTGGTCAGCACGGTAATCAAAATACGTTCATTGGCTGCGGCGCAGCGATGAATCTCGGAGAGTACATCGTCTACCTGGTTGAGCGCAGGTCGAACTTCAATCTCGGGATCTAATAATCCCGTGGGTCGCACCACCTGTTCAACAACCTGCCCTTCGTTAGCGGCCTCGTAGCGGCTCGGTGTCGCCGAAACAAAAATCATCTGTGGCGCCAAGCCTTCCCACTCATCAAAGCGCAGAGGACGATTGTCGAGGGCTGAGGGCAGTCTAAAGCCGTACTCAACCAAGGTTTCCTTGCGCGAACGATCGCCTTTGTACATACCGCCAATCTGCGGCACGGTAACATGGGATTCGTCAATAATCAGCAGCGCGTCGTCAGGTAGGTAATCAAACAATGTCGGTGGCGGATCCCCAGGTGGTCGGCCGGAGAGATAGCGAGAGTAGTTCTCAATGCCGTTGCAGTAACCCAGCTCGCGCATCATTTCGCTGTCGTAGCGCACCCGCTCACCTAAGCGCTGAGCCTCAACCAGCTTGTCCACTGAGCGCAACTGAGTAAGGCGTTCATCCAGCTCGAGAATAATCTTATCTGCTGCCTCAACCACCGTGTGGCGGGGCGTCACATAGTGTGATTTGGGATAGACGGTATAGCGTGGCACTTTGCGCAGCACTTCACCGGTTAATGGGTCGAAAAGCGTGAGACTTTCCACTTCGTCATCAAACAACTCAATGCGTAGGGCTTCATAGTCCGAGTCAGCCGGATAAACGTCAATGACATCGCCGCGAACTCGGTAAGAGGAGCGGTCGAAATCTATGTCGTTACGCTTGTATTGCAGCTCGGCAAGCCGCCGAAGAATATCTCGCTGATCAATTTTTTCACCGCGGGAGAGATGCAACAGCATCTTCATATAGGCTTTGGGATCACCTAGACCATAGATTGCCGACACAGTGGCAATAACGATTACATCGCGACGCTCCATTAGCGCTTTAGTGGCCGACAGTCGCATCTGCTCGATATGGGAATTTACCGCGGCGTCTTTTTCAATAAAGGTGTCAGAGGAAGGCACATAGGCTTCCGGCTGATAGTAGTCGTAGTAAGAGACGAAATACTCCACCGCATTATTGGGGAAGAAACTTTTAAACTCGCCGTAGAGCTGCGCCGCCAGTGTTTTGTTGTGGGCCATTACGATGGTCGGGCGCTGCACCGCTTCCATGACTTTGGCCACGGTAAAGGTTTTACCGGACCCGGTCACACCCAACAGGGTCTGAGCAGAGAGGCCATTTTCAAGGCCCTGAACCAGCTTTTTAATCGCCTCGGGCTGATCTCCTGCGGGGGAGTAGTCACTGACCACTGTCAATGGCGGCATGGGTAAAACGTCGGCCATCTTTATTCTGCTCTCGGGGCGCAAGGAGCCCTGCCGTTACTCTGGGTTTTAGTGCAGAGATCAGCGAAATACTCGAGATTCTTGCGTTTTAAGTCATTAATCAATGTATCTATACCCTGTTCTTCAATGGTCTCGCGGAAGGAATGTTTTTTGACCGACACATAGGTAATTCCCTTAAAGCGAATATCGACCGCCTGCCAAGTGCCCTTCTCAGGCTCAGTCTGTTTAATCAGTACGTCTAAAACAATATCTGGTATCAGTGACGACTCCATTAACACCTGAATCCAACCCATTCCGGCCTGCTGATTAATCACCACATCCACTATGCGAAACTGCTGGCCAGAATACTTTCCTAGGCCTTCAAAGGCGTAGCGCTCCATCGTATTGCTCACAGCCTCAACCAGAGCCTGTCGCTGCGCTTCGGTCATTGCCTCAAAATTCTGCCGCCCGACTAGCGCCCTGGCGGTGGAAGACATATCCCAGAGTGGCCGCAATCTAAGGTCAATAAAGTCTTGATAGGCCATGGGGTCATTGAGATAGCGCTGCTTATCTTTCGATAGCTGTACCGAAATCTCACTGAATAGTGGCTCAAACTGTTGTTCGACCAACCTCTGAACGGGCACCTGAGGTTGGGCAAGACCTACCTCAGTTATAAGAAGTAAGGCTGTAATAAATAGACAGCTGGTTATGCGATTAACCTGATACAAATAAATTCCCTTCCACAAACAGCAGACCCTAAGGCTAAGTTGGACAAGATTATACAGCCTATAAGAATTCAAACGCATTGTGAGCACGAAAAATATCTCGGCCAGATACTCAGCTTAGCAAAGGCTTAAATATTCCCCAGAGTGTAGCAAGAGTGCAGCTAGATTGACCCATAACCAGACATTGCCGAGAAGCTGAGAATAGCCCCAATTAAGTACCCAGAAATTGTTGACTCTGCCCGCTATGCCACCTAAAATGCCGCCTTGTCGAAACAGACAATTCCGCCTTAGCTCAGTTGGTAGAGCAAATGACTGTTAATCATTGGGTCCTTGGTTCGAATCCAAGAGGTGGAGCCAAATTTAAGAAGGGCTGCAGAAATGCAGCCCTTTTTTTATGTCTGCAGATCGAAGGTAGATCTTTGTCAATCTGTCGATAATGCAACATTAAGCTGATTAGAAACACTAGAAGCCTCAGTCAGAAAGAGGCATACTTGGGCGGTCGCCGTCGCAGCCCTAGGATGGGAAGCACGCAAACCAAGATTCGAAGAGAGTAACAGGACTTTCTGTAAGCCGCGTATTAAGTACTAAGCTTCGGCTACATTAGCCAGCCTAGAGACGCCGAGAAAGAGTTCAAGGAGAGGCCAAGGTCTCTAAAGAACCAGCTTAAACCTAAACGGAATTAGTCACGGAGAAAAACAGATGATTCAGTATCTACCATCCCTCGCAGGCGTCGCTCTGCTTAGCTTTGCCTTTACCAAATTACTGATCCCCATCTCTCATGCCACCGGGCTGCTTGACCGCCCCCAGGGCCGTAAAGTACATCTTGGCGCAGTGCCGCTAGTGGGCGGCATCTCTATCTACCTCTCGGTGTTATTCTGTGCCGTGCTGTTTCTCAATCTCCCCGAAAGCTTTATTGGCATAGCCCTAATCTGCGGCCTAATGACCTTTATAGGGGCTCTGGACGATCGCTATCCAGTGCATCCCTACTATCGGCTGATTATGCAACTTGTCGCCGGCGCCAGCTTGGCAACTATTGGCGGTGCCAGCCTGCGGGATCTCGGAGACCTAGCCGGGTTTGGCGTCATTAATCTAGGACTCTTGGCGATTCCCTTTACGGCGGTGGCGATCACCGGACTCTGTAATGCCTACAATATGGTCGACGGCATAGATGGCCTGGCCGGCTCGCTGACGATTGTCTCGCTGCTCAGCTTGCTGTTGTTGGCCAATGGCCAAGCGCCAGACAACCAAGTCGCCCTGCTCGCCTATATGGCCACGTCTATAGCCGTCTTCCTGTTGTTTAATCTCACTATCGGACCCTTCTCTAAAACCAAGGTCTTTATGGGCGACGCCGGCAGCACCTTTCTCGGCTGCGCCGTGGCAATAGCCATGATTCACTTTACTCAGAGCAAACACGCAGTTATTCAGCCAGCAACAGCACTTTGGCTGGTTGCTATCCCGCTGATGGATATGGCTAGCACCATGGTACGCAGAGTCAGCAAAGGCAAATCGCCCTTCCATGCCGATCGAACTCATCTGCACCATATTTTAATGCGCGCAGGCTTTTCGCAACGGCAGGCATTGATGGCGATTGTTTTATTTGCGGCTGTTCTTGCCGGAATCGGCATCTTGCTGGAGCAGATTTGGCCACAGAGTGAAGCTGTGTCTTTTGCCTTATTTCTAGTTGCCTTTGGGCTCTACTTTCAGTTTATCTTTAAGCATGCGTTTAAATTTGCACGGACGGTGCGGCGGCTGGCATTTAAACAGCAGTTGTAGCACTGCCACTTATCCTCAGCGAAAAAAAGGCCTTGGCATATTTCCCAAGGCCTTTTGTGTTTTTCGCAGATCATTGTTTAACCTGTATTAACCCTAGTTACTGAGACTGATCACAGAGTCAAACTCACTGACCACAAGACCTTCCGAGTCATTAATCAGCAAACTAGTGGCTACCCTAATATGCAAGGTTCTTGGCACTAATAAAGAGTCCAGCAGACCTCCAGCTACCCTTACCCCTTCACTTAACGCAGACAAAAGCTTTATATCCAGAGTTTTCACCCCAGTCAGCTGATCAACAGAAACTGCCATAATATCGAACTCAGTTATGGTGGTTGATATCCTTAGGCCAGCTCTATTAACACTTAGCTTAATATCCTGCGCCGGCTCAATAATGGAGGCAGTCAGCCCATCTGATGACCAGGCAATCAGCAGCTGACATTGCAGCTGGGACTCGGCGCTTTCTCTAAACCCATCACCACCAGTAGTCACATAGAGATCCACTGTGCCGCTACCAGCACCGATGGGTAACGCTGCAAAAAGATCGAACTTTAGAAGCGCCTCGGAGTGATCCCCAGCCGGTGAGGCTATACCATTTTTAATATTCGTTAGATTCAGAGGCGTGGACCTGAGATCTGCACTGGCCACGCCATTCTCAATCTCTAACTCATACTCTGTTGTTATCATCGCCTGACTGGTGGGATTGTAGTCCTGAAGCGTGACCGTATTTCCCACTAACTCAAAGGCACCGGAGGTATTAACAGGATCTGCATTGTCACCAATACCGTCGCCATCTGAATCGAGGCTCTCAGTTGCATCCAGCGGAAAATCATCATCACTATCAATAACGCCGTCACCATCATCGTCGGTATCAGCGTTATTACCAGTACCATCAGAGTCAGTATCTAAGATCTCTGAAGCATCAAAGGGAAAGGCATCATCTGCATCAACAACACCGTCACTATCACTATCAGAATCATCAGTGAGCTGAGTACTGGAAATGGCCAATGTCGCGATCATCGATGAGTGGGTAAAGCAGTAATAGCTAATAGCTGTCCCAGCAAAATCAGCCGGAATGGTAATGGTAAGAGACTGGTCGTCCTCGATTGACCCTAGCTCTGACACTAGATTGGTCGAAGAGGTGCTGGACATTTCAAGAGCAGCCAGTGACTGCCTCCAGCCAGCACCAATATTGAACGGATGTCCGCTATCTGTGCGCACAAATTTATAGCTACTCCCCTTGTCTAAAACAATGGTTTCAGGAGCGCCATTTTCTGTTGCGCTAAATAGATAATAGGGGGCGGTAAAAGGCTGACCATTAAGTCTTACATAGATAGTTTCGGGATCAGTAGACTGGCTGTCATCAAGCGCTGGCAGCAGTGATTCAATATATGCTTCTACTGCAGAGGCGGTATCCCTTTCTCCATCAGCCGCAACAACCCCGTTTAGCAAGACATCACCACGCAAGCCAAATAGATAACGAAGAATTATTAAACCATCGGTTAAAGCGTCAACCTCAGCATTGTTATCTATATCGATATCATCAGAGAGGCTTTGGATACGGCTCAAAATGTCTGCCGAGGACGTATAAACCGCATCTGTAGCAACGGCATTATTAATCAAGCTAGTGCCGGTTAAACCAAACATCCCGCGCAATAACAGTAATCCGTCGGTAAGCGCGTCATATTCCCCATTACCATCTATATCGAGAGAGCCAACCAGACTATTACGGGACAAAACTAGATTGGTAGAGCTATCTGAGAGAGATTCGCCAGTCTGTAAATCTATATCAGCGACGGTATCTGCAGTAGCGAAACTAAGGCCAAAAGCGAACAAAAAAGGAATTGCTAAAAGGAAACCAACAGAGCGCTTACAGTTTGAGGTATGGATATCTAAAACTCCATTAGGAGAACGCGAATATCAACACCATTTAAATCAACTGAATTGTCTGCACTCAATTGAGAACGGCGATAATAGATGCCCACAGGAACATGTCTGATGGCAAACTCAGCGCCTATATAAAACTGCGGATCAGTGTTGTCGGCCTCAACGGAGGTAGAGACGGTAAAGCCACCGAGCTCACCGTTAGCCAGAGCTTCAANACTCCAACGTTTGACCCCAATGCCAGCTACAGCNCTNAGGTCGCGAGACATCTCATAATGTAGGGCTATAGAGCTATCCAACATGGTGACAGTAGACTCCACGTCAGCGGTNACAGGCTGAGAAAACGCCTCACCTTCAAGATCACCACGGATATCGTAGTGCACATAGTCTGCGACCAGAGACACCGCTAGGCGATTGCTGAGATGAAAATCATAACTATAACCAGCACCATAGAAGAGACTATCAGAGGGACCAGACAGCTCGACACCAGCAAAGGACGCCGATTGTTTAGGTAGGTATCCACCACCTGCGATCCCGTACAACGATCCCAGGCTAGCAGTATCTAGGCGAAGCTTAAGCCCTGCACCGCCGGTCTTGAATGAGGCCGACTTACCGTCGACCTGAATACTATCGGTAGACTNACTATATGAGGTTACCAGCTCAAGGGACAGCTCGGAGCTGCCCTGAGCAGAGCTTGATGAAGCTGCCATTAGGGCAGCCATCAAGACAGCGAGATATTTAATTGTCATCAGCTACAGTAACTAACGCTTTCAGACCATCGACAACATAACCTGTGGAAGCAATTAAAGGCATAGAAGTGGTTAGCTCAAGATGGAAGTCACCCACACCTAAGATATCGTCTAGGGGCAAGCCGCTAAGCTTAGTTATCAACGATAACATCTTAACCTCTAACGCCGCATCGCTCGGCGAATCGCCATCCGCTGTTACCAACAGGACATCTGCATCAACGTTGCTCAGCGTAACATCTACCTGCACCCCATCAGCGGTTAAGTAGTAAGCCGAAACATCCTGTGCAGGCACGCTTATCGCAGCACTAGTGCCATCAGCACTCCACTCAATATCCAGCGCAACTGTCACCTGACGCTCGCCACTATCACGGGTACCATCAAGGCCATCGATCAGATTAATAGTGACTGTGTCGGTACCAGTGCCAGAAGGCATGGCTGACAGACCATAACGCAGTATTGGCGAAGTAAAGTCGAGACCGTCGAGCCCATTTTCAATATTAACCAGACTCAGAGGTGACGAACGCATGTCCAGGGTCAAAAAACCATCTTCTAAGGTTGTTTCGTAATCGGTTAAAATTTCAGCCCCAGTCACAGGGTTTTCCTGCTCTAACGTGACCATGGCATCAGCCAGGGTAAAGGCATCGGCAATTTCAATAATCGCTTTCAGACCATCAACTGCTAAGCCATTGGTCGCAACCAAAGGCAGTGAAGTTGTCACATCCATATGGAACACACCAGCACTTAAGATATCAGCGAGCGGCAACTCGCTTAACTTAGAGATCAGCGAAAGCAACTTAAGTTCTAGAGACGCAGGATAGTCAGCACCAGCGCTAGTCACTGACAGCACATCTAAATCGGCATTACTCAATGCGACATCTAGCTGAACGCCGTCACTGGTTATATAGGAGGCCGACATTTCCTGTGCTGGAACCCTAATGTCGGAGGCACTGCCATCAGCGTCCCACTCGATATTTAGGGCAACTGTCACCTGACGCTCGCCACTATCACGGGTCGCATCGACGCCATCGATCAGGTTAATCAATACTGTCTCGGTACCTGTGCCTGACGGAATAGCTGACAGAGAAAATTCAACGGCTGGCGACACAAAGTCTAGACCATTTAGGCCATTTTCAATGTTTGCCAAACTCAGCGGAGCTGAGCGCAGATCAACTGTCAAAAAACCATCAACCAATGTTGCTTCGTGGTCAGTTCCAACTACAGACGCATCAAGTGGATTAGCATCTTTAAGCGTTACCGTCGCATCAGCTAGGGTGAAGGAATCTGCAATTTCAACAACTGCCTTCAATCCATCAACCGCCAAGCCATTGCTTGCAACCAGAGGCAGAGAGGTTGTCACATCCATATGGAAAACGCCGACACTTAATATATCGTCGAGCGGCAAACCACTTAACTTAGTTATCAGGGATAGTAACTTAACTTCTAATGAGGCTGGGTAATCTGCACCAGAACTAGTAATTGTCAGCACATCCAGATCGGCATTACTAAGGGCAACATCAATCTGAACACCAGCACTGGTTATATAGTAAGCAGTAACATCCTGCACCGGCACAGCAATCGCTGCTGCATTGCCGTCGGCATCCCATTCAACATCCAGAGCAACTGTTACCTGACGTTCTCCGCTATCGCGTGTCGAATCCAAACCGTCGATCAGATTAATGATCACGGTTTCAGTGCCGCTGCCAGTGGGAATAGCCGATAGATCAAAAGACACTGCTGGCGAAGTAAACTCTAAACCATAGAGCCCATTTTCAATATTGCCCAAACTCAGAGGTGCCGAACGCAGATCCACAGTCAGAAACCCATCAACCAAAGTTGCTTCGTGGTCAGTTTTTACTGTAGATCCATCCAATGGATTAGTATCTTGCAGAGTGATAGTTGCATTCGCAAGCTTAAACGGATTGATGATTTCAACAATAGTGCTGACACCTTTCAGAGCCTCACCCGTTGACGCCTTCAGAGGCAGCGAGGTAGTCACATCAACATGATAGACACCACCATCTAATATCTCAGCCAGCGGCAGTGCAGTTAACTGAGCTATCAATGATACCAACTTGATTTCCAGTGACGCTGGATAATCAGTGCCGCTACTGGTGATCGCCACGACATCAGAATCTCCGTTGACCACCTGCACGTCAACCTGGAGTCCAGCAACTGTCTTATAGAAAGCGCTAATAGTCTGCGCAGGAACAGTAATCAATGCAGTGGTACCATCAGACTCCCACTCTATGTTGAGCTGCACATTAACCTGACGCTCGCCGGAATCGACACTAGCATTTATGCCATCTATCAGATTAATAGTGACAGTATCTGTACCAGAGCCAATCGGCAGAGTAGAAAGGCCAAAGCTCAGCACTGGCGTTTTAAAATCACCACCGTAAATAGCATTTTCCATGTTAGTCAGATTCAACGGCGCTGCACGCAAATCAACGCTCGCCATATCACCGACAATTGTGTAATCCAGCGTATTAGTAACCGTTGAAGCATTCAGAGGATAATAATCTGTCAAAGTCACAGCAGTATCGGCCAGTGTGAAGGTGTCATCCACGTCTGTAACAGCTACAGTAATCTCCTGAGTGGTTGTGAGCGTTCCATCACTCACTGTCACGATTGCCGAGTAGGCATTGATGCCCTCAAAGTCTGCAGCAGAAGTGAAGCTCAACACACCGTCGGAGCTAATATCCAAGTCTGAACCAGAAACACTGAAGCTGATCGACGCACTATCAACATCAGTAGCCACTACTGTGCCAATAACCGCTTGATTTTCAGCCACGCTGAATGCGGCTCCTGAAGTAATCACCGGCGCCACATCATTTACATTGGTAACAGTAATGACTATCGCCACATTGCTGTTATTACCGCCATCGGTGGCAGTAACCGTTATCGAGTAGCTCGACTTAACTTCAAAGTTAGGCGCTGTATTAAACTGCAGCGAACCAGCACTAGAAAGGGTAAATGCACTGGCATCCGCTCCAGACAACACATAAGTCAGGACATCAAGATCCGCATCAGTGGCCGTAATCGTACCAACTGACCTGGAATTTTCCGCAACCGTAAACGCACTGGCGGAAGTAAAAACAGGCATAGAATCATTGAGATTAACAATGCTTACAGTGATCGCCAAGCTCGTCTCATTGGTGCCATCGCTGACAATCACAGTAGCCGAGTAACTGGCTTTCACTTCAAAATCCGGGACCGCGACAAAACCGAGCACAC
>JGI20154J14316_10002173_pt1 | contig 16813 bp, 10 predicted proteins | sample COG_04_FD_14316 | JGI IMG/M metagenome (IMG submission 14316) | reverse complement strand
TTTTTTTTCAAATTTTTAAAGATTAATATTACGTATCAGGTTCTTCACAGATACACTCATCTATAATATCATCATCTAAATTATAAGTCACATTCTTATTACATTTCTTACATTTAATACAATAGTTTAATTCATCATCACATATATGATCTATATATAAACATATTAGTTTATGAATAGTATCATATATAAATTCATCATCATTATAAAAAAATTGATTATCTAAATTAGATACTCTTAATCCATCAATAAAATATTCAATATTTTGCATTATATCAAATGATTTATACCACGACCATTTATCTTCTTTTGTAATTATTTTAAATCCTTTACTAATTATATATCCCAAATTTGTTAGATGTCCATGTTTAATATTTCCAATAGGAATTTCCCCTTCATTTAAATTATTTTTTATTATTTCTTTACAATTAATTATAATTGAATCTAATTCTTCCCTATTATTAAAATAAACAATAGGTGGGATGGAATGCATCTCATATTTTTTTAATTTTTTTTTCATAATTTCATATGAGTTTTGTAATTCATTAAATTCTTCATTTAATTTATTAATTACATTAACAGAATGAGGCATCTCATTATAGAAATCTATTATTTGTGGTTCCATTTATTTAAAGATATTTTATAATTTTTAAATATAAAATGAAAAAATCTAATGGAGTAAATAGTCCATCATTATTGATCTTTATACATACAAACAAAACAGCAAAACATTGTGAATCAGAAGTTGTTAAATGGTTTTTAAATTGTATAACTCCAATGGCACAATCTATATGTGATAAAAATTATCAATGTGATTTCAATATAATATCTAACATACAAGATAATGATTATTTAGATGAAGATAATAATAAAACTTACAATAAAATTGTAATTGCTCTACAGAATGGTCAACAACCAGATGCATTTGATAGTATCAATGATGAAGATGAATTAATTATAATTGATGAAAACCCTAAAAAAAATATATTGAATCCAGATGAAATTTTAAATTTATTAAAAGAAGCACCTGAATTTGTGAAAAAAATAGGAGTATCTGGAGTATCAACTAAATGTATGAAACAATATTGGGGTGAAATGATAAGTGAAGAACCAAATACTTTTTGTATTGCAGGAGAAGGATATATGAAACATCCTATGTGGATGTATCAACTAAATGAATGGTTTAATATTCGTGAAACATCATTTAATTTTGGTTGGGATTAAAATTATAAAATATTTATTTCTTTTTATTTTTCTTTTTCACTATTTTAGATTTATTTTTTAAATGATTTATTTGGCGTTTTAGTTTTTCATCATTCTTTGCATTTATTTTATCTTTTTCTAATTGTATGAATTCTAATGTATTATTATTAAAAATTCCTTGTATATATTTTGTAAAGGTATTATGACATTCTTTATTAATATCATATTTAAAATTATAAGTAATCTTAATATAAATGTATTTGTGAATCTCTAATTCTGAAAAACTAATATCAAGAGATTCATTGATCTGTTTTTCTGTTTGAGATTCAATAATATTTAAATTTAAAACATTTATTGGAATATTTTCTTCTAATTGATTTTTAATATTTTCTTTGTTTAAATGAAAATGATTAATTAGATTATTTTTATCATAAATTGTTTTAATTTTTATAAATTTATCTATGACACGGGTATCTTTTATAATTTTCCCGTCCATTTTTAATAATAAACTAAAAAAATCAAATTTATAAATACCTTTCTCTTAAAAACATAAGTATCTCAGTAAGAACTAAGCAGTCTATTTTATTGTAATTTATAATCTCAGCAATTTCATTATATCTTTTTAATGGGATATTTTTATTTTTATTTTCGCATATTTGTTTAAAACGAATGACAGCATCTAATCCATTATCAGTTTCTTCCCATGTTGTTTTTATGAATTTATTTTTATAAAGTATTTTACCTACATTTTTTAATCCAAAATTAAATAATCCTTTTAATAAAATAGGTTCTTCTCTGAAAAAGTATAATAAATCAATTAGAATTATATTTGGCCAACTAATATCTGAATATTTTTTTTTAAGATTATTTAAATATGTGTTTTCTGCATGTCCCCAATGGTAAATGTATATTTTTTGATCTTCAGAAAATTTTAATGAATTTAACCAATTGATAACTATATTTTTTTCTTCATCTAAATTAAGATCATTAAGAGTAAAATCTTGATAAGATCTATAAATATTATCCTGAAGATGAACGGATCCAATAATACAAATGTGTGCTTTATCTTCAGATACAATATCATTAAAATAAGATGTTTTTTCATTTAAATTAATAAGCGATTCTATATCTAAAATATATTCGTTATCATGAGGAATTAATATCTTTGTAAAATTATCAGAAAGACTTCTTCTAGGAGTTATTAATATTTCATTTTGAGTGTTCATATGAATCATTTGTTCCTGTATTAATTTAGTATTTGAATCTTTCATATGATAAAGATTTTTAATTAGATAAGGATTATCCCATGTACAAATATCATTCTTAATTAATTCATTTCGTTCTTTAAATGAAATTCTCCAAACCATTGTAATCTCTTTAATCTGAGTAGCAATTTTTTTTTTCTCTTCTTGATAATCACTTTTAATATTCATATTAGGATAGAGTTCAATAGTCGGAGGTTTGTTATCAATTATTCTATAGTTATTCGTTTTTAATCGATTAATCCATTCGATTGCGTTAAATATCTTCATTCTAATATCATCATTAAATCTCACTAAACCAATATTTTCTCTTTTATTTAATAAAATATTCTTAGATTTATATTCTTTGCCGAATATGAATCCTATATCAGGTCTTGGAATAATTTTTTTTAAGCACGAATTAAACACATACAGACAACATTCATTAAATGTAATGATTTCATTTTGTTGAATAGATTTAAGATCAGATTTAAAATGGAGTGTTTCAGGGAGTATATTTATGATAAGGTATTCATTATCATTAATATTTTTAATATCAATATTTTTTATCTCTGTGAAAATCTCTTTAAATAGACGCGTTTTAATTATGATATCAACTTTAACAGATATATTATATTTTTCATGGATGAGTAAAGGATTAAAGATAATAGGATAATCATTTTTTATTAAATGAATAGTTTCATTTACGCCTAAATGATCATAAAGATTATTATTTGGATGTAAAGAATTAATTTTATCTTTTAATTTTGTAAAGAAATCTTGTTTATATGATATAGTTTCTTTTATGATATATTTTTTAAAATAATTATTAGTATCTTGATTATAACTGGTTGATTTAATATTTTGTATTTGAAAGAAATCAATAATAGGATCATTTGATATATGATTTTTTAAAACATTCATAGGAATGACTTTTGAATAGTATTCCATTTAATATAAAAAATGAAATTAAATATGAAATTTAAATTAATTAATTATTTTGTTATAAATCCTAATTTGTGAGTAATTTTTTTATCAAAATCTTCTTTATAATGATATAATAATATTTGTTTTTCATTATCATCATTAAAGATTAATTCTTCATATTTATTATTCTTTGAGTATTTTGCAGAATATAGATATATAGTTATTCCTAATTTTTCAGATATAAATGTTAAATCAATTGGTGATAATTCATATTGAGTTTTTTGAATAGAATCTAATAATTCTTCATTTGATATTTCAGAAGAATTATACTTTTTTATCTTATTGACGGAACTGATATTATCTTTGTCAAATACTAATTTATATCTTTCAATTAATATTTTTATAATTTCTTGTTCATCAATCATTAATAATCTTGCGATATTTCTTATTTCATTATTCTCGAATAGGACTTCTAAGAGACATCCTGGATATTTTTTATTTATAAAATTAGGAATATTAGTTATATATTTTTTTAATGGTTTTGTATCTAATTCATTATTATAATAGTTTTGTACAAATCTACTTGTTTTTGAGAATTCTGCATTCAAAAATCCATTATGATATTCTTGAGAACTAAAGATTATTTCATTTTCTTTCGAACATTTATAAATATCTTTAAGAAGTATAGACGATTGTAATATATCAGAAAATCCCTGTAAATCATTATCTTTATAAACTAAAATAAGATCTATAAATTTATGTAAATATCTTTTTTTCTGTTCTTCTGAAAATGAATTTAAAGAATCTATATTTACATATTTCATTAGATATTCTCTTAATTCAATACGAATATCTGATATAGTTTTAATTTTCTGTAAAATCATAATAATATTGTCTAATAATCTTATACTGAGTGTAATATTGTAAATTGATTCTGGATTAGGATCACCTTCCCACAAGACGCCCCGCTCTATATCATTTATGAAACCAATAACATCATAACTAAGAATATTATCATATTTTTTTATGAATTTTCCAAAATATTCATGATCCTCTTTTCTATTAATGATATAAAACTTATATCTTTTATATTTTTTTAGTTGTAACGCTCCTGAAAGAGAATCAATAAGATAATCATCTTCATAAGAAGTATTTTTTAGATGATAATAAAAAATTCTATGAAATTCAACTTCATTTTTTTTATCATCTATTATTAACTGATATTCTTCATTAGTATGATTATGATCTAAAAGAATCTTATTATCAAGTTCATTTAAATCATATGAACTAAAAATTCTATATTTTTTATATTCGGGTAAATTTTTATTATATTCTTCAGAAATTACAGGAATATAGAAAATAGTGTTATCTTTCTTATAAACAATATTTTTAATAATTTCTTCTGAAACATTTAATCCTATTAATTTTCCTAAACCATCTATTTGTTTATAATCATTTAATGATTTCATTATAAAAGGTTTAAAATTAAATATCATTCTCTTTAAATAATCTTCTAATAATGGTGAATTATAAGGTATTATAAATCCTGTATTCGTAATTATATAAGTAATTTCATGATGTGAATTTACATAAAAATATTTAATTTCACTATCAGGAATAGATATATTATAATTTTCTAAATCGCTATTAATTTTTTTATAAAATTTCTTATCATGATGTTTATCATAAAATTTTAGTGATTCATTTAATTCATGAAGAATATTAAAATCAATACTATTAATTTTGTTAAAGAACACAATTGGTTCATAAAATATTCTTGTATCTATTTTTTTTCTAAAAATGAATGATACTTGATCATCATCATCAATTGTGTTTTGATGTATTTGTTCTTTTATTACTATATCATTATTTAGATCATCAAAAACTATTATTTTCCTATTAAATTTATTCTCTAAAAGAGGTAAAAGAAAATAATCATCCATTTCTTCATCAGAATTTAAATATGATAAATAGTTATTTCTTGCAAGGAATAAATTAAATATAAATATTTTAGTAGGTTCTTCATTTTCATAAAATTTTTCTATTGAAATAAATTCTTCATCAGTTATTTCTAGAGAAGATATTTCTTTAATTTGTCCATTTTGAGAATTATAAAATTCTTTAAAATCATTTATATCTTGATCTATTATTTTTCTCTGAGGTAATACTTTTCTAGACAATTTTCCAGATGCTAAAAATAAGAAATTCTTAAGTGATGATGAAATATATTCTTTTATTTCTTTAAAAAATACTATTAATTCATCAGATGTCCCAGTTCCGTTAATACTATAATAAACAGAAGCAATAAAACTTGGAATTATATTATGTGGGATACCGACACGTAAAAATCCTGTACCTTTTTTTTCAACAATTTTATTATCTTGATTAAATAATATATCTAATTCAGGGGGGATTACACCTTTCTTAAGAATTGATAAAGGAAAAACTAAATCTCCATCGGGAGTTAATTTATTAACATGTTTAATGTATTCGCCCAGATGAGATTTATAAGAATCCATTGGATTAGATCTTTTAGAAGATAATGGTTTGAGTGAAGGTGTTTTCAAGAGAGGAGGATCTGGATTAAAATAATCAATTGATTTATTCCACTTCCATGATTTTGAATCTTTATTTACACCGGTACATATGGCATTATATTTATGTTTATTTTTCGCTTCCTGAATTTTTACAAACATATTTTTTTGTGTTGTGAACTCATCCCATGACTGTCCAGTATTTATTCTTTCTAAAATTGACTCATGTTCATTAGGTTCTAAAAGATTTCTAAATACTTTATTATCATAATTAATACTCTTAGATAGAGGAGTTTTAGAGTAACTCTCAATAGTATTATCTAATAATTCTTTAATATTTTCATCATCAGGAGGTATTACTTTCTTCACATAATTTTTTTGCTTTCCATCAGATGAATTATGTAATTTATAAAATATACATTCTTTTTTAATATAATCTTTAATAGTTTCTTCATCACTACCTTCTTCTATAAGGGCACTAACTTTAAAGTAATTTTTATAATCATTCAGAATAATCTCTGAAAGAATAGGATTAAATAAATATCTATTACTTATCTTTTCTTTTAAATTTTTTTCTGATTCTTGAGGTTTTATATCATAAATATCTTTAATAAAACTATTATAAATAATATATTCTTTAATTGATTCACGAGATTTAATATCAAAAAATTTTGGAGAAATAAAATACAGATTTTGTCCATCGAATTTTTGTTTTTCAGGTGATCCCATATTAGGAACATTATCGGCACGAATAATATTAGTAAAACTTCTTGGACCACTAATTTCGGTGTTAGTAATAATACGTTTTAATTCTGATTCTGTTAAAATGACAGGTTGTAAAAATGAATTATTCGGACAACGTCTTGTATATCCTACACCAAATACTTCATCATTAAATTCTTTTAACTTGTTTGCTAAGTATTTCTTAGGTAATTTATCTCCTTTAGCACCTCCCATAAGTTGATCTACATCAAACTCATCTGAAATATCACCATCATCATCATCATCATCATCTCCTTCTTCTCCTTCTTCTTCATCTTCTTCTTCTTCATCTTCTTCTTCTTCAGAATCTAAATCAACATCTTTATCTAAATGAGGTAGATCTAAATCAGAAGAATCAGGTTCAGATTTAGGAGAAAAATCAGGAGTATTTTTAGGTAATGATTCGGGTTCATCATCAACAGAAACTTCTTCATCAGAATCAACAGAAACTTCTTCATCAGAATCAACAGAAACTTCTTCATCAGAATCAACAGAAACTTCTTCATCAGAATCATCCGAATCATCATATTTATCCACTTTTTCAGGTTCGGGTGTAGGAGAAGGAATAATAGTTTTTTCAGGTTCAGGTTCATCATCATCTGAATTTAATTCTTCTTCAGAAACTTCTGAATCATTAGAATCATTAGAATCATCGGAAATAGATGTAACTCTTTCACTAAGATTTACAATTGCTTGAGAACATGGTGTTTTTATATCAAAATAAGATTTACCTTTTCCATCTTTACTCTTATAAATAAAAACAATTGTTTCAATAATATATATTAAATGTTCGAATTGTCTGTATGAAGATATATCTTTTAGTGAAACAGAAATATATGATCCATTTTGGGTTATACTAATTCTTGGACCTACTTCAGTTACTTTAGATAAAAAAATATTCTGACCAGAATCTCTTTTTCTAGTAAAATACTCAACCCATTCATCATAACACTTTTGAGAAATATCTTTAGTAAGACAAAAATATTCTTGTATTTCATTAATAATTTTATCATCTGAAAGTTTTCTATTATCAGGATTTTTTAAAGAAGTTATTACTGTCCTGATATTTTGTTGTGAATTATAATTATCTTCACATTTATATCTTAATTTTAATTCTGATTTAGTAATATCTTGAATTCTGAAAATATTATCAAAGTAGGAAATTATTTTAGCAAGTTCTTTAGTATTAAGAGGAATTATTTTATCTCCTGTTTTAGATAGTGATATAAGGAATTCGCATTCTAAGTAATCTAATTGAGTTTTAGATAAATTATTCAAAAATTGATTATTTAATAATTTTATAGGAATATTATCTTCAGAATAATTATTATTTACATTTATTTTTGTTATAATTTCATTGCATTTTTCTACTATAATTTTTATATCATCTTTTGAAATATAACAATCAATTAATACTTCGATTCTTCCATTCATATTTATAACCAGTGTCACATATTTATCTCGTAAATTATAACAAGATAATTCAGGGATATGTAATTTTATAGATAAATTATTCTCTAAAAATAAATAAAGATAATGATTTTCAGTATTAAGGATTCTTGCTTTAATCCAATTATCTAGTAATTGTTGAGTTACTAGATTATTTTGAGAATTTAAATAACATATTTTATCTTTATTTAATTTATAAGATGTAGAAGAATTTTTACCTAATGCAAGTTTCATATAATGAATATTTTCATCACATTCTAACAAGCAGAATAATTTTATTATATTAATATTATTATTCATTTCATTAATATCTCCATTAGAGATCTTTAGAAATTCAGTTTTAAAATTAGTACAATGCTCAATTTTATTTTCTTTAACATTTTCAGAATATATTTTATAAATTTTATTATTCTGAATTTTTAATTTATTAATATATTGTGATGTATGATTTATCATTTCTCTTCTTTCTGAATTAAATGAATCATATTTTAACATTATATTAATATCCTTGATTAATGGGAAATACTTATTTACAATACCCCAAAACATTTTTTTATTAGTGATATCTTCTTCATCACCAGAGAATTTAAAAGTATTAATTAAATCTGTTAATGTAAAAAATAAGATACTTTTATTTTCTCCATGATTTATATGATAATTATTTCCAAATAAATGATCAAATTTATTAATAAATTCATTATTTATAGGTATTCCAATATCATTCACAAATGATTCATCACTAAGATTTTCATTAAATTTTTTTAAAGATAAATTTTTTTCAAAATGATTAAAGGGGTTATTTTTTTTATCTATAAGTGATTGATTATAATTAAAACCTATAGGATATAAATTATTATTTTTAGTTTTATACATGGCAAATATTTCATCAAACGAAACTTTCATAATATTCGAAATTTTCTCTAAAATAATTTTATTTGTATCAGAATGATATATTAGATCATCTTTTAAAATAATTTCATCATCTAAATGAAATAAACTATATTCTTTAGGAGTAAAATTTACATCACAAAAATCATTAAATAAGATTTCTTCTTCACTATATAATGAGGATTTTAATTCTTCTGATGAATCAGGAGGTTCAGGTAATTTATCTCGTGTTTTAATTATTCTTTTAGGATAAATAAATAATAATTCTTCATCTTTATCTTTAGTCTTTTTATCAGCAAAATAAAGTTTATTTATTTCTCTATAAAATTTATCCTTTTCAGTTTTTAATAATTTAATATCTTCTTTATTTAGATAACTAAGTGGGCGACCTTCAATCTTCTTTTGAGGAAATTTTTGAACAAGATATTTATAAAGATATTCTCTAATGATTACTTTATTACCTATTTTTTCCATATATTATTATATTATATAATAAAATAATTATAAACTTAATTTTTTTTTTTAAAATCATAAGGAGTTGATGTAATCATTTGTCCGCAATATGATTCTGGAGATTCATTATAATTTACTGGAACATATAATCCAATTTCTTCTGCTTGTTCTAAAATAAATTTCATATTTGACCAAAAGATTGGAGGATGTTGTTCTTCTACTGTCATAATATGAGCAATCTCGTGAATTGCCACGAAAACAATTGTATTCCACTCCATGAAGATATTATCTTTATGTCTTAAACAAATAGCAATCTTTTCTCCCTTATTGACAGAGTAAGAAGAATATTTTGAACCAGGAATTGTCTCAGATAGTGTATCAGGATTATATCTTTTTAATCTTTCAACATCAGGTTTATCTTTTATTGTTAAACATTTATCGATAATCTTTTTAATTTTGACATTTAGTTCAGCAAGTTTATCTGCTGCTGCTTGAGCATCTGTTAATTTCCGCACAAGATATTTTCTTCCATCAATATTAGATTTTTTATAGATGATGTTTTTATTACGATTTATATAATTCATTATTGTAAGAATTAATAAAGTAAGAACAAAAAATAATATAAATTCCTCCATATATTATTACATTATAAAATAATATTAATTAGATCTTCTTTTTAATTTTTTCTTGCTTTTAGTTTTAGGTCTTCTTTTTCTTCTTTTTTTAGTTTTTCTTTTTCTCCCTGTAAAAGATGATAAATTACTTTCATATTCTTCTTTAGGAATAATTTTATGAATCATGAAAGCAGTTATTCCTAATGCAGCAGCGACGAGTAATGTATATCTATGGTATGATATAAATCCTGAAAATCGTGAAGCAATAGAAATAAGTATTTTTTTTAAATTAAAATCATATCTTGATTTATTAATTGCTTCTAAATTTTTCATTTTAGCCTCTTCAATTGCTTCTTCAAATTCCCTATCTTTCTTATTTTTTTCTGCTTTTGATAATCCAGTCTTCATAACATTTTTTGGTTTTGCTTTAGTATGTTTAGGTTTTACTTCTGATTCTGATTTTTTCATGATATCTAAATATGAAATTTGAGGATTTTCAGATTTAGATTTTTCAGTTGATCTTGATTTTTTCTTATTCTTAGTTTTTTTCTTTGTTTTTTTCTTTCTAGAAGGAGCAAGAATATTTCCTAAAGAAATATTAGGTTTTTTTACTTCTTCTTCTTCTTCTTCTTCTTCATCAACTTCTTCATCAACTTCTTCATCAACATCTTCTTCAACATCAAACGATCCTTTAATATCTTGTAATGATTCTTGTGGTAACTCATCATCAAGACCATCTGCCATCTGTTCAATAAATTCTGCTTCTGCTTCAGGTTCTAATTGTACCATAGATTTTTGTCTAGGTTGTTTCATCATCTGTTGTTGCGTCATAGATTGTTGCATCATCTGTTGCTGCATGATAGATTGTTGCATTAATTGCTGTGAAAGTTCTTGATAAAGATATCCAGACCTAGCATACATATGTGCTGCGAATCCTCCTACTATTTTAAAATTTTTATCACCTATGTTTAAATGATCTAATAATTCTAAGAAAATTAAAATAGCATAAATTATTTCTTTTTGTTCTAATGGAACGTGATGTAAATCATGAAAATATTCTGATCCTTTTGTGAGAAGATTTATTTGTTTCTTCCAATTAGAGACTTTTTCTTCCGCATGTTTTATTTCTTTAGCATTATTATTCTTAAAACCTAAACCTTTCGGATATGGTAAATATTTTGGTTTCTTTATTAATCTTTTTCTTGAATCTAATAAAAGATTGTTTTTTAAAATTTTAAATCTACTATTTCGTAATTGATAATATTTAGAGTCATCATATTCTCCTGTAGTATCTTCTTCAGGAACTAAAGGATTAATATCTAAAAATGGGACATGAATTTTTTTATCCGGATAATATAATGCTCCTCGTATAACAGTTTTATTTAATCCTTTGTTCGGAGCAATTGTGAATGTCATTTTTTTTACGACAGATACAAAAAAATCATAATCTAAAAATATCCCAGTATATTTTGAGACATTTTGATGTATTCTATTTATTTTTTCTTTATCAGAGAAAGCAGATTCTACTTCACCTAATAAAGAATAGGCTATAAATTGTTTTTCCTCTTCTGAATTCACATCACATATCAGATCAAGATCATTAAGAGGTGGATAATATGTCTGATCATATTGATATTCATGGAAAAAATCTAAATAACGATATAAATCCATTTATAATAACAAATATTTAAATTTGAAATATATTTAGAGGAATATTATTAAAATAATTAAAATGGCACAAGAATATGAAAAGAAAGAACTTAGACAACATATTTATGATACTCCTGACACTTATGTCGGTGGTATAGAACCTATTAGTATTCAACAATATATTCTTAAAGAAAATAAAATTGTTAATGAAGAAATTAATGTTATTCCAGCATTACTAAATATCTTCAATGAGATCCTTGTGAACGCACGTGATCAAATTGTTAGACTAAATCAATTATATGAAAAAGATAATTCTATTCAAAAAGTAACAAGTATTAAAATAAATATTTCAGATAAGAATATTACAGTAACCAATGATGGTGATGGTATTTCTACTAAATTTCATGAAAAAGAAAAAATTCATATTCCTCAACTAATTTTTGGTGAACTTCTTACTTCTTCAAATTATAAAAAAGATGAAAAGAAGATTGTTGGAGGTAAAAATGGATATGGTGCAAAGTTAGCTAATATCTTTTCAGAAACATTTAATCTAATAACGATTGATAGAATTGAAGAAAAGAAATATTCTCAAACCTGGAAAAAGAATATGATAGATTGTCAAAAACCTACTTTGAAAAAATTCACAGGGAAACCTTTTACAACTATTAGTTATGATTTGGATTTTAAAAGATTTGGTATTGAAAAATATTCAGAAGATTTAATTAATCTTCTATATAGAAGAGTTTTTGATGTTGCTGGAATAACAGATAAATCAGTCAGTGTATTTCTTAATAATGAAAAAATTAAAATTAAATCATTTTTGGATTATGTGAAAATGTTTTCAACCAATACTGATAAGAAAATAATTCATGAAAAATTATCTGATAGATGGGAAGTTTGTATAACTTATTCAGATAATGATGTTTTTGAACAAACTTCATTTGTAAATGGTATTCATACTAGTCAAGGTGGTTCTCATGTAGATTTAATTACAAAAATGATTTCTACTCATCTTGCAGAATCTATTAAAAAGAAACATAAAAAAGAAATACCTGATAAAATTATTAAGAGATATCTATCTGTTTATGTAAATTCTGTTATTGAGAATCCATCATTTTCTTCACAAACAAAAGAAAAACTAATTACAACTCCTAGTAAATTTGGATCCAAACCTGAATTTTGTAAGAAATTTCTTAAAGAATTAGCAAATTATGATGAATTGATTGAAAAGATTTTAGATGCAAATTCTAAAAAGGAATCAAAAGATTCTAAACAAACAGATGGTAAAAAGAAAAATAAACTTATTATTCCTAAATTAGATGATGCTAATTGGGCAGGAACAAAGAAATCCGACCAATGTACTCTTATTCTGACAGAAGGGGATTCAGCAAAGTCTATGGCGATTGCTGGATTATCCGAAATTGGTAGAGATAAATATGGTGTATTTCCTTTGAGAGGTAAACTTCTTAATGTTCGTGAAGCAAATTTAAAACAAATTAATGATAACAAAGAAATTGTAAATATTAAAAAGATTATTGGATTGGAAGCAAATAAAACTTATAAAGATCTTAAATCTCTTAGATATGGTAAAATTATGATTATGACTGATCAGGATTATGATGGGTTTCATATTAAGGGATTACTATTGAATATGTTTCATAGTATGTGGCCTAGTTTATTGGACAAAGATTTTATTTCATATATGAATACTCCTATTGTTAAAGTATCATTGAAAAAAGATATTAAATCATTTTATACTCTTACTGATTATAATCATTGGAAAGAATCTACTGAAAATTATAAAAAATATAATATTAAATATTATAAGGGATTAGGAACTAGTACTGCGAGTGAATCAAAAGAATATTTTAGAGCACTAAAACTTAATACGTATGTATCACCAGAAAAAGAATTAACAGATAAATCAATTAATCTAGCATTTAATAAGAAACTTTCAGATGATCGTAAAGAATGGTTAAAACAATATGATGAAAATAATATTCTTGATTATAAGATTCCAGAAACTAAAATAGAAGATTTTGTAAACAAAGAACTAATTCATTTCTCAAACGCGGATACGTGTAGATCAATTGGTTCTTGTATGGACGGATTGAAAACAAGTCAAAGAAAGATTTTGTATTCTTGTTTTAAGAGAAAACTTTATTCAGAAATTAGAGTCGCACAACTTGCTGGGTATGTTTCAGAACATGCAGCATATCATCATGGCGAAGCATCGCTTCAAGGAGCAATTATTAATATGGCACAAGATTTTGTAGGATCAAATAATATTAATGTCCTAATGCCTAATGGACAATTTGGGACAAGAATTATGGGTGGTTCAGATTCAGCATCACCCAGATATATTCATACAGAACTAAATCCTATTGTTGATATTATTTATCCAAAAGATGATATTCCTCTACTTAAATATACCGATGATGATGGTTTACTGGTTGAACCTGAATATTATGTTCCAATTATTCCTATGGTTTTGGTAAACGGTATGGTTGGAATTGGGACTGGATTTAGTACAAATATTCCATTGTTTAATCCTTATTTAATAATTAATAATATTAAGAGAAAACTTAATGGAGAAAAATATTATGTAATGCGTCCATATTATAATAATTTTAAGGGTCAAATAGTTGAAAAAGATTCAAAAAATTATATCACAAAAGGTATTTATAAAGTTTATACAAATACAAATAAAGTTGAAATTACAGAACTTCCTATTGGTAAATGGACCGATGATTATATTAAATTTGTTCAAGATAATATTATAGGATTTAAGGAAGATAAGAAAAATTGTTTCATTACAGATTATGAAAATCATTCTACTGATTCAGAAGTTAAAATTATCTTAAAAGTAACAGATGAATTTATCTTTGATTATGAACATACTCAACCAGATTCAGACGGAATAACATATGTAGAGAAAATGTTGAAACTAACAACAAATAAGACTTTAACAAATATTCATTTATATAATTCTAATAATCAGATTCAGAAGTATGATTCTGTTTATAAAATTTTAGATGAACATTATTCTAAAAGATATTATCTTTATAATACAAGAAAAGAATATATGTTGAATATTCTTAAAAATAAGATTATTATTCTTGAATCAAAAATACGATTTATTCATGAAATTATTGATGAATCTATCAAAATTTATAAGAAGACAAGAAAAGAAATTATAGGACAACTTTATTCAAAAGAATTTATTCTATTAGTAGACAATGTTATTATTGAAACAAAAGAAAAATCAATTGATACTATTGGAGCAGATTATGATTATCTAATTAAAATGCCTATTTATTCTTTATCACAAGATAAGATAGATGAACTTCAGAAGGAATTAGAAAAACATACAAATGAGTATAATATTTTGGAAAATAAATCAGTCAAAGAAATATGGTTGAGTGAATTAGAAGAACTCAAGGTAGGTTTGGATAGATTTTATAGTAATAAATTGCTCTAGATAATAATTAGTAATATATATTTTTTATAAGTTAATAATAAATGTCTGAACAACTTGAACTTGAAGCAGAATCAACTCGAACAAAAAAAAAATCTAAAAAGAAAATTAATTTAGCACATTTAAGTAAAGTTTATAAATATAATGATAAATGTAATATTAGTTGTTATTTAACTAGTGTCAGAGAAGAATATGGATTATCATTATTAAATAATAAAAAAAATATTGAAAGAGGTTTACAACATTTAAATGAACAAACAAATTATAATCCAAGAGGTATTAGTTTTACTATTGTTAATATGTCGAATGATTTAATATCTGTAGAATATTTAAATTCTTATAATGAATGGATAAATCCTAAAACAAATGATAAAGGTAAAGATAAATTTCCTTGGTATGATATAAATTATACTAATAAATTTCCTAAAACACCTTTATCATGTATTAGACAAATAACTTCTTACATAGGGAATAAATGGAGAGTTATTTATAAAGATAATATATATGAATTTACTTTAGTTACAGATAATAGAAAGAATTTTTTAAATAAATATATACTTTTTTTCTCTAATAAAAGATTTAAAAAAATTACTTTATATCAATTAGAAGAATTTATAAAAAATCATATTAAACAAACAAGTAAAGTAAATATTGTTGATGGTTTAAAACCTAAATGGGATTAGAATATCTACAATCTCTATAATATCTTTTTTAAATTTTTTTTTATATATTTTTTTTGATTTTAATTGTTTATTTTTCTGCTTGATTTGAATGAGTGCTAAATGCATAGCAAGCATTTTATATTTAAACCTTTGAACATTTAAAACGCCGAATATTTAAGTAATTTCATATTTTAACTATTTAGTTAATTACTTAAAAATAAAATGTATACTTAATGTATACAAAACAAAATGGTTAAGTATACTTGTGAAAAGTGTGGAAAAGAATTTTCTCAAAAAGGACATTTTATCAATCATCAAAAAAGAAAAAGACCTTGTAATCCCATTGAAAATAAAGTAATAGAAGAAAAGGTTCAAAAAAAAATACAAGAATTATCAGAAAATGGAGAAATAGAAATTAAAAATAAAAATTTGATTTCAAATAATCAAAAAAGTAATAGTAATAAAATTAATATGGATAAAGAATATATTCATTCAAAGGGACAATATTTTACAAAGCATGAAACACTGCAAAAATGTGTTATAGAATTCATATTAAATAAACCAAAAATTATTTTAGAACCAAGTATAGGGAGGGGGGATCTAGTTAATTGTGTATTAGATAACTTAAATGTTGATTTCTATATGTGTGAAATAGATGAGAACATTAAATTATTAGATGGTATAGATAGAAATAAGATTGTATATGGTGATTTTATCGAACTAAAAATTGAAAATAAGTTTGATACAATTATAGGTAATCCCCCGTATGTTAAAACAAAGAAGGGGAATATATTTTTTTTGATTTTAATTGTTTATTTTTCTGCTTGATTTGAATGAGTGCTAAATGCATAGCAAGCATTTTATATTTAAAAAATAGTTAATTAATCAATAGTTAATTTAATCAAATTTATTAGTAAAATTTTTCAAGAATAGATTCATTCTCTTGAAAGAA
>JGI20154J14316_10002171_pt1 | contig 16837 bp, 16 predicted proteins | sample COG_04_FD_14316 | JGI IMG/M metagenome (IMG submission 14316) | reverse complement strand
CAAATGGAGGGGTGCAAGTCGCCATCTAGAGCAGACTGCGCCGCCTCTTTCCAAAGCGGATCGGCAAGCAGTTGCGCAACGCAGTCACCCAACGTTGCGCCTAACGCAAGCTCTAGACTGCACGCGCGCACCACGCGCTCTTTTGGGGAAAAGGTTACATCGATATGCATAGGAGTCAGAGCGATTTCGTACCGTAGACGTCATCGGCACGTGCGACAAACGCATCGACCAAGTTACCAGCGATTTTGTCAAAAACAGGGCCTACGAGGGTTGCCAACGTCCTGCTAGAAAAGGCGTATGCCAAGCTAAACGTGACCTTGCAGGCACGTGCACGCCCCTCATCGTCAGTCTCGCCCAACGGCGTAAATTGCCAACTCCCTTGCAAATGCGAAAAGGGCCCCTCGATCAACTGCATATGCACCGCACGATCGGGTTCGTGCCGATTGGCCGTCGTGAAACTTTGACGTAAACCACCCAATGACATACCCACCTTCGCGGTCATCTCATGGTCGGTGCTCGCCAACACCTCGGAGCGGTCGCACCAAGGCAAAAATTCGGCATAACGGGCCACATCGGTTACCAAAGCGTACATTTCTTCGGGGCTGTGACTGAGTAAAACAGACTTGCTAACAGTTTTCATACAATGGAAGGCTTTTCAGCATTTGCCCTATTTTAGGCAGACCTCAACTTTAACCTAGGCACCATGGCTACCAACAACACATCGGGCAAAGAAAAAAAGCCCTTGCCAGCGCGCATCGCCGACAACAAGAAGGCGCGGTACAACTACGCCATCGAGGAGACGCATGAGGCGGGTATGGTGTTAGAGGGCTGGGAGGTGAAGGCGCTACGCGCAGGCAAGGTGCAGCTGACCGATGGATACGTTGTCATTCGTGATGGGGAGTTATTCATTATTGGCTGTCAAATCAACCCCCTCATCAGCGCATCGACCCACGTGCGGACAGACACCGCACGCATTAAGAAGCTGCTGCTGAAAAAGGACGAGATCCGACGCTTGGTCGGCAAAGTCGAGCAACGCGGCTTCACGCTGGTGCCACTCAATTTACATTGGAAAAACGGGCGCGTTAAATGTGAAATCGCACTCGCCAAAGGAAAAGCCGAGCACGACAAGCGCTCCACCATTAAAGACCGCGAGGGCAAGCGCGAGGTCGAGCGGGCTATGAAAGACCGCAACCGCTAAGCCGGTGGTGGGCAAGCACTAGTAGCCAGCAGCTAGCAACTGGCTAGGCCCGCCCTTACTCAGACGTCAAACGCCAGCCTCTAGGCCTGCCAACGGGTGCGACGATGCGTCATCCCAAGGTGACTTAAAAAAGGCATCTACCAACTCTGGACGCACATCCGCAATGGCGCTGGGGTTCCACTTAGGCTGGTGGTCCTTGTCTACAGCCAAAGCACGCACGCCCTCCACCGTCTCGCTCGCCTTGCCCGGCCGTAAATAGAAGCAGTGATGAACCATGTCTCGTTCCATACGCAGGTCATCGGCTAACGACAATTTGCGCGCACGGCGAATTTGCTCGAGCACCACATGCAACATCAATGGTGANCGCGTTAACAAGGTNGCGTGGGTCTGTTGTGCCCAAGCGCTCACCTCTGCGACCTCGCTCCCGTCACTGCCCTCGGCTCCCAAGGCCAGAAGCGCAGCCATGATGTCGGCCACCGTATCTTTTGCAAACACGCTGTCAATCGCCTCACCCAGCTTAGAAAACGCGGGTTCGGGTGCGCGCGACGCCTTCACGCCCACCCAATGTGCGACGGCCTCGCCGGTCTCAAACGGGGTACTCGCCAACTCATCCCACAAGATACTGAGGCTTGCGCGCTCGACACAAATATCTGCAAGTCCTAGGGCCAATGCATCGCCGGCCTGCAAGACCTGACCAGTCAAACCCAACCACTCGCCTGTGCGCCCAGGCGCGCGACTTAAGAAGAAGCCCCCGCCCACATCGGGAAATAAACCAATATTGGTCTCCGGCATCGCCAGCTTGCTATGCGGCGTGACCACACGCAGGCTCGCACCTTGCGCAATGCCCATGCCACCGCCCATCACCACACCATCCATCAAGGCGATATAAGGTTTCTTGTAGGTGTGAATCAGGTAATTCAGCGCGTACTCTTCCGTAAAGAAAGCGTCTAAATCTGAGTCGCCAGCCAAAGCAGCATCGTGGAAAAACCGAATATCCCCACCCGCACAAAAATGCCCAAAAGGACCATTTTTATCGGTGCCTCGTACAACCACGGCCAGCACCTGTGCGTCATCTTGCCAAGCCTTTAGGTGGCTAGTCAGTGCACGCACCATGTCCAGCGTCAGTGCATTTAAGGCTTTCGGGCGCTGCAAGGTAATGAGGCCCACACGGCCACGCACCGCGGCGTCAACAAAGGGGGAAGTTTGCGTTACAACTGTCATTTCTTCTCCAAGAAGAAAGGGCACCACTGGCGCCCTTTTCTGTTAGCCCCCTGAGGTATCTCGACCCGCTCGCTTACGCTCGTGCTCTTTCAAGAAGCGCTTACGCAAACGGACGCTTTTCGGTGTAATTTCCACCAACTCATCATCCTCGATGAATTCCACACCATACTCCAAAGTTAAGGCAATTGGCGGGGTAATTTTCACAGCATCCTCCTTGCCGCTAACGCGGAAGTTGGTCAACTGCTTGGTACGTGTTGCGTTCACGACCAAATCGTTGTCGCGGTTGTGGATACCCACAATCATGCCTTCGTATACCGGGTCATTGGCTTTCACCAACATGCGACCACGGTCGTCCAATTTACCCAAAGCGTAGGTGAAGATCTCACCGTCATCCATAGAGATGAGTACGCCGTTTTTACGGCCACCAATGTCGCCTTTATGTGGCTCGTACCCATCAAAGATGTTAGAGATGAGGCCAGAACCACGCGTCAAGTTTAAAAACTCGTTGGTGAAACCAATTAGGCCACGCGCAGGAATACGGTACTCCAATCGCACGCGACCCATGCCATCAGGCTCCATGTTCACGAGCTCGCCTTTGCGTTCACCCAAGGCCTGCATCACGCCGCCCTGATGCGTTTCCTCGATATCAGCGGTGACCAACTCAATTGGCTCACAACGCTCACCATCGATATCACGGAAGACCACACGTGGCTTAGAAACCGCTAGCTCAAAGCCCTCACGGCGCATGTTTTCCAACAGAATGGTGAGGTGTAATTCACCGCGACCCATTACTTCAAAAATACCTTCTTCATCGGTCTCCGCTACGCGCAAGGCAACGTTGTGCTGCAACTCTTTTTGGAGACGGTCCCATAACTGACGGCTGGTAACAAACTTGCCTTCACGCCCCGCCAAAGGGCTGGTGTTCACACAGAAGTTCATCGTCAACGTCGGCTCATCAACCGTCAACATCGGCAACGGTGCGGGGCTTTGTGGATCGGTAATGGTCACACCGATACCAATATCGGCAATGCCGTTAATCAACACAATATCGCCAGGGCCCGCTTCCGTAACTTGAACGCGCTCCAAGCCGTGGAACTTCAAGACTTGGTTAATGCGCCCTTTAATGGTCTTACCATCTGGGCCTTCCATCACCAACACGTCCATCTGTGGCTTCAAGGTACCTGCAGAGATACGACCCACACCAATACGGCCAACGAAGGTGGAGAAATCGAGCGCAGACACCTGCAACTGCAACGGGCTTGCCGGGTCACCACTTTGCGCAGGCACGTGGCTTAAGACGGTATCAAACAAGGCCGACATATCGGGGCCCCACTGCTCACCAGGAGCGCCTTCAACCAGAGACGTCCAACCATTAATACCTGAGGCATAGACCACTGGGAAGTCCAGTTGCTCATCCGTCGCACCCAACTTGTCGAACAAGTCAAAAGCCTCGTTCACCACATGGTCAGGGCGTGCGCCTGGCTTGTCTACTTTGTTAACGACAAGAATCGGACGCAGGCCGAGAGCCAAGGCTTTTTTCGTCACAAAGCGCGTTTGTGGCATGGGGCCCTCTTGCGCATCAATCAACAGCACCACGCCATCGACCATTGACAACGCACGTTCAACTTCTCCACCGAAGTCCGCGTGTCCGGGCGTATCGACGATGTTGATGTGCGTGCCTTTCCAGCTCACGGCACAGTTTTTTGCCAAGATGGTAATGCCGCGCTCGCGCTCAATCGCATTGTTGTCCATCACGGTGTCCACGACTTTCTCGTGGTCGGCGAAGGTACCGGATTGACGCAGCAACTGGTCAACCATGGTGGTTTTGCCATGGTCAACGTGGGCGATGATGGCGATGTTACGAATAGGCGTTGTCATGAAAATCCTAAAACACTAAAAACAAAAAATAAACAATTAGCAGGCGGGCGACGGCGCACCAGCTTGCAACAAGCACTGTGATACCTCAACGGGGCTTAACAATCGGGTCGGAATCAACTCGCCCCCCGCCACGTGGGCAGAGCCCAAGAAAGCTTGCGGCTCAGCGCCCCAAACGGCAATCAAGGCAGGCGCCTCGATGTCATACAAATCGGGCTTACGCAAGCGCACGCCACTCAAAAAACGACCCGCTTCCGCAGCCTCTAGCGTGACCGTTGGCACATCACTGAGCAAACAATCCACGGGCAACAGAGCAGACAGACGCGCCTCTTCTGGTAACGCTTCAAGGGCAGCCAAAGAAATAGGTTGGTAATCGGGGCGCACGGCTTCCAAGGAAAACCACCGGTTTGTGAACGCCGCAGGCTCGCCAAGTGGGCGCCGCAACCTAGTGCTTCACCAATGTCCTCACCGAGCGTGCGAATGTACGTCCCCTTAGAGCAGCGCACCGATAATTTAATTTGATCTGGCACATCGCTCAGACGCAACTGAAGGTCAAATATCGTGATCTGTCTAGGCTCACGCACAACGGTCTCACCCGCTCGCGCGTAGGCGTATAGCGGCTTGCCGTCCTTCTTCAAAGCAGAGTACATGGGTGGCAATTGGGAAATTTCCCCAGAAAACTGTACGGCAACCGCATCAAGATCAGCCTGAGTCAGTGCGGGCACCGCCCGCGTCTGCAACACATCGCCCTCGGCGTCTGCTGTGGTTGTGGTACGTCCCAACTGCACGTCTGCAACATAGGCCTTGTCGGCATCGAGATGCATTTGACTAAACTTGGTCGCAGCACCGAAGCAAAGCGGCAACACGCCAGTAGCCAAGGGATCTAACGTCCCGGTATGGCCCGCCTTTTCGGCGCGCAGTAGCCACTTGGCTTTTTGCAAAGCCTGATTACTTGATAGACCTATGGGTTTGTCCAACAGCAACACCCCATGAACTGGGCGCCGCTTCACCGAACTCCCCCGCTTCTGCGGTGAGTTCATGGTGTTAGTCCTCTTTGGCCCGCGATGAGACCGCTTTTGCGATCAGGGCGTTCATATCTGCGGCGTGCTCTAAGGTGCGATCAAAGTGAAAATGCAAGGTAGGCACCGTGTGAATGTGCAGGCGTTTAAAGAGCCCACTGCGCAAAAACCCAGCGGCTTGATTCAACGCCACTGCGCACTGCTCTGGATCACCTACCAAGACGCTAAAAAACACCTTGGCATGGGCGTAGTCTGGCGTGACCTCAACGGACTGGATCGTGACCATCCCCACGCGCGGGTCTTTCAACTCGCGCGCAATGAGCTCCGACAAATCCCGTTGGATTTGGTCAGCAACCCGAAACCCACGGTTAGGGGTGGTTGACTTTTTAATCGCCATAGGTATGCACCGAACGCGCGCTTAGGCCTTAGCCTAACGTGCGCGCCACTTCCTTGATTTCGAAGAATTCCAAGATATCGCCTTCGACGATTTCGTTGTAACCCTTGATGTTCAAACCACACTCGAAGTTCTCACGCACCTCTTTGGCATCGTCTTTGAAGCGCTTGAGGGACTCCAACTCACCCGTGAAGATGACCACGTTGTCGCGCAACACACGCAACTTGGCGGAGCGACGCACCACGCCGGATGTAACCATACAACCTGCGATTGCGCCAATCTTGCTAACGCGGAAGACCTGACGAATCTCGGCATTACCAATGATTTCTTCACGCTTATCGGGCGTCAACATGCCGCCAATCGCGGCCTTCACTTCGTCTACAGCGTCGTAAATGATGTTGTAGTAGCGCACATCGATCTCGTTGTTCTCGGCTTGCTTACGCGCGCCAGCATCGGCACGCACGTTAAAGCCAATGACCACTGATTTCGAGGCAATAGCCAAGTTGACATCGCTCTCGCTGATACCACCCACGCCTGCCATGACGATTTGAACCTTCACCTCGTCGTTCGACAACTTGAGCAAAGACGACGCCAGCGCTTCTTGCGAACCCTGCACGTCGGCCTTGATGATCAAAGGCAGCGTCTTGACCTCGCCCGCACCCAAGTGACCAAACATATTCTCGAGCTTTGCGGCCTGCTGTTTCGCCAACTTCGTTGAGCGGAACTTACCTTGACGGTAGGTGGCAATTTCTCGCGCGCGACGCTCATCCAACATGACCATAAAGTCGTCGCCCGCCGCCGGCACATCAGCCAAACCTTGGATTTCAACTGGGATCGATGGACCCGCCGACTTGATGGCAACGCCGTTCTCGTCCAACATGGCACGCACGCGGCCATGGCTGTGTCCAGCCAACACCACATCGCCTGCACGCAACGTGCCCGACTGCACCAACACGGTCGCAACGGGGCCGCGACCCTTGTCCAAGCGCGCCTCAACCACAACCCCTTTAGCCATCGCATCAACGGGTGCACGCAGCTCTAAGATTTCGGCTTGCAACAATACCTGCTCAAGCAAGTTTTCAATACCTTGCCCGGTCTTCGCAGACACCTCAACAAACGGTGAATCACCACCGTACTCTTCAGGCACCACCTCTTCAGTCACTAACTCGCCGCGCACACGCTCGGAGTTCGCACCGGGCTTGTCAATTTTGTTAATCGCCACAACCAAAGGCACGCCAGCCGCTTTCGCGTGCTTGATTGCTTCTTTGGTTTGCGGCATGACGCCATCGTCCGCAGCCACCACCAAAATAACAATGTCCGTCGCTTTTGCGCCGCGAGCACGCATCGCCGTAAAGGCCTCGTGACCGGGGGTATCGAGAAACGACACCATACCGCGCGCCGTCTCCACATGGTAGGCACCGATGTGCTGGGTGATACCACCTGCCTCACCGCTTGCCACCTTAGCGCGACGGATGTAATCCAACAACGATGTCTTACCGTGGTCAACGTGGCCCATAACGGTCACGACAGGCGCACGCGGCAGCGATTCACCCGAGTGGCCCATGGCCTCCTCTTCGGTAAACGCCTCAGGGTCATCCAACGCAGCAGGCACCGCTGTGTGTCCCATTTCCTCGACCAACACCATTGCGGTATCTTGATCCAATGACTGGTTGATTGACGCCATTTGGCCCAGCTTCATCAACTCCTTGATGACCTCAGACGACTTAACCGACATCTTGTGCGCCAAGTCGGCCACTGTGATGGTCTCAGGCACGTGGATCTCAAGTATCTTGAACTCGGTTGGTGCAACGAAGGTGGACTCTTCATTGCGCCCGCGCTTGTCGCCTCGGCGTGAGCCGCCCCTCGGGCCACCGCGCCAATTGCCACCACGACCTGCCGTCGTGTCGCCACGCGTCTTAAGCGCTTTTTTCTTGGCAACGTCATCGTCCAAGTTGAAGACAGCTTCTCTGACTTAATTTCTTTGCGCACACCAGGCTTAGCCGCCTCGACCTTTGCAATTTCTTCAGGCTTCTTTGCCACCAAGATTTTCTTCTGGGGCGTCGCCATCATTTCGCGAATCGCAGCCGCCTCAGCCTCAGCCTTTTTGCGACGCAGGCCGAGGGCCTTAACCCGCTCATCTTCTGCCTTAGCGTCGTCTTGGGCTTTCGTCTTTGCCGCCGCAGCTGCTGCGGCAGCTTGCGCCGCCTTTTCAACAGCGGGGTCAGCCACGACTGCCGCAGGCTCCTCAACGGGTGCGGCCTTCTTCTCGTTTTTCCAACTGTTCGCAGCGGCCGCTTCCGCCATGGAGGCGGCCCGGGCTGCATCACGCGCATCGGACTTGGCCTCCGCTGCTGCTGACGCTGCTGAGGCGACTGCCTCGGCAGACTTGGGCTCTGTCTTTGCCTCTGCCGCTTGCGCGTCGGCCAATGCCTTCGCGCTAGCCTCTGCCGCCGCTTCTGCAGCCGCCGCTGCCGCACGCGCAGCACGGGCCTGCTCGATCGCGACCTCTTCAAGGCGCAAACTTTCAGCCTCTTCAGCCGCCGCCGCCACGCGACGCTCTAACTCAGCGTCAACGGGCTTGGGTGTCACCGCCTCGTCGTCGCGACGAACAAACGTACGCTTCTTACGAACCTCGACCTGAATCGTTCGTGCGCCGCCACGGGCGTCCGCCTGCTTGATTTCAGAAGTTGATTTCTTCACCAGCGTAATTTTCTTACGTGCGGTGGTAGCGGTGCCATGCGAGGACTGCAGGTGCGACAGCAATTGCTGCTTGTCTGCATCGGATACCGCATCAGTGGCACTCGCCTTGTTGACACCCGCGCTAGCGAGTTGTTCCAACAAAGTATCGGTGGGTTTTTGCAGTTCTGCTGCTAGTTCGGCGACGGTGGTACTGGTCATAAATTTCTTTCCTGTGGGCCTCCGTGATCAAGATTGCTGTTCGGCGTTGTCGGCAGCTTCGTCCGACTCACCAGCGAACCAATGCTCGCGTGCTTTCATGATCAAGGCAGTCGCCTCTTCTTCCGTTTGTCCGGTAATCTCGACCAACTCATCGGTTGCCAAATCGGCAAGGTCATCACGGGTGTGGATGCTGGCATCTGCGAGTTTTGAAATGAGCTCGACGTTCAAGCCATCAAGGTCACGCAGGTCTTGCGACACGTCGCCTACGCTCTCTTCGTGCGCCAGCTCCATCGTTAGCAAGACGTCTTTGGCACGGCTACGAAGTTCGTTCACCGTATCCTCGTCAAACGCATCGATTTCGAGCATCTCGGCGATTGGCACGTAGGCCACCTCTTCGAGACTAGCGAAGCCTTCTTGAATCAGGATGTCAGCGATTTCCTCATCGACATCCAGCTTCGTTGTGAACAATGTGCGAACCGACTGGGCTTCCTCAGCCTGCTTTTGCTCTGACTCGTCAGCGGTCATGATGTTGATGCGCCAGCCTGTCAACTCAGACGCCAAGCGCACGTTTTGGCCACCACGGCCAATGGCGATCGCAAGGTTTTCCTCGTCAACCACCACATCCATTGCGCCGCGCTCCTCGTCCACCACGATAGAACTCACGTTTGCGGGAGCCAAAGCGCCAATAACGAATTGCGCGGGATCTTCGCTCCAAAGCACAATGTCAACGCGCTCGCCTGCCAGCTCATTGGTGACGCCGTTCACTCGCGAGCCGCGCACACCAACACACGTGCCGATGGGGTCAACGCGTGGGTCATGTGACAACACGGCAATCTTGGCGCGTGAGCCCGCATCACGGGCGCACGATTTAATTTCTAGGGTGCCCTGCTCAATCTCTGGCACCTCGTTGCGGAACAGCTCAATCATGAACTCAGGCGCTGAACGCGACAGCAGAATGGGCGCGCCACGCAACGTGGTGTCCACTTCCATGATCATTGCGCGAACCCGGTCGCCTGGACGGAAGTTCTCTTTGGGAATCATCTCCGTGCGGCGCAAGCGGCCCTCTACACGGCCACTCTCAACAATGATGTCGCCCTTGTCCATACGCTTAACGGCACCGACAAGAATCTTGTCGCCACGCGCCATGAAGTCGTTCAGAATCGTTTCGCGTTCAGCCTCACGAATCTTTTGCAAAATCACTTGCTTGGCAGCCATCGCGCCGATACGACCGAACGGAACCGACTCGATAGGCTCTTCTATGTAATCGCCAACTTGGATCTCGGGATCCTCTTCAGCTGCGTCAGAGTAAATTTCTTCGGCATCGGGGTTTTGCAGGCCGGCCTCGTCGGGCACAACCAACCAGCGGCGGAAACTCTCGGTTTCACCGGTGTCTTTGTCCATCGCCACCCGAATATCAGCCTCTTCGGGGTATAGCTTCTTTGTTGCTGACGCCAACGCCAACTCAACCGCAGCATAGACAACATCACGCTCGACGCTCTTCTCGTGAGAGATTGCATCTACCAACATTAATAGTTCGCGATTCATAACAAGTCGCCAGCCTTTCAATACACAAAACTCAAAAACTTAAAGCTGACCGAACACCGTGTCCGTCAGCGCCCAGCGACTACGAGTCGCTGGCCTCACGCATACTTTTGGACTTGCGTCCCCGAAAATCCACAATCGACGCCAGCCTGGCCTCACGCACATCAGCCCATTCAAACTGCAACGCACGCATCGCTTCGGCTTGTTCAGCCGCACGCTTTTTGCCCACCTTCACACCGGGCTTCACCGGCGGCGCATCACTCCAAACCAACTGCCACTGCCCGGGGCTAACTGCCTCGAGCAAACCGCGAAATTTCTTGCGGTTCGCAGAAATACCTGAATCTGTCACCCCAATGGGCTCTTTTAATATCACGTCAACCATCTCGCCCGTAAAACGCTCAAGATCGGCGTCGTTACGCAGCAAGCGATCGATACCCGGCGAGCCCACCTCTAGCCGGTGGTAATCAACGTTTTCAACCTCAAAGAAGAATCGCAACTGCTTGGTAACGACCTCACAGTCTTCAACCGTCACCATTTGTTCCGGCGTGCCTGGCGTGAACGGCATGTCAATCGTTATTCGCAGCAATCCCGCGGCGGAGCGTTCAATCTCCACGAGGTCATAACCCAAACCAGTCACACTGGTCTTTACTGCATCCTGCCAAGACATGTCGCTAACGTCGCCCTCGTTTAACCGTTTATTACTGACCCAAAAACACATATCGCCCGAACACACGAAGCCGCACTGGGTAACGCTAATGCGTCACACTAATCAGTACCGGCACACCGCACGTCGAGCGAAGGCAAAAAAAATGAGCGGTTAAAACCCGCCCATTTGGTCGTGAAGGTCGAATTTTAACCCGAAATTCAAGGTAAATCAAAGAACTGGAAACGAAACTTACAGGGCGCACCCCAAATTCGCGGTTTCAACACGACACCCGCCACCCCAAGGTCAATACGCAGCCAACCGATACCGCGACCGCAATGTTTGAGTAGTTCTAAATACCTAAATAAAACATTCAGGTGCGTGCGACAATCAGGCCCTTCGGGGCCAAACCCCCGCGCAGATAACTGCTTGATTAAACACATGGGAGGTTCACGTGAGCGAACGCACTGGTTTCTTAAAAGGTAAAAAATTACTCATCACGGGCGTCCTGTCCAACCGCTCCATCGCCTACGGCATTGCCAGAGCCTGCCACGCGCAGGGCGCCGAGTTGGCATTCAGCTACGTTGGCGAACGCTTTAAAGACCGTATTACTGGCTTCGCAGCAGAATTCGACTCAAGCCTGATCTTTGACTGCGACGTCGGCAGCGACGAACAAATCGCGGCGCTTTTCACCGATCTTGCCAAAGTCTGGCCGACCTTTGATGGCTTTGTACACGCCATCGGGTTTGCGCCCGCCGAGGCCATTGGTGGCGACTTTTTAGAGGGCCTGAGCCGCGAGAGCTTCCGCATTGCGCACGACATCAGTGCTTACAGTTTTCCCGCAATGGCCAAGGCGGCTCTACCGTACCTCAACGATAAGTCTGCCCTGCTCACCCTGTCCTACCTCGGTGCCGAGCGTGCCCTACCAAACTACAACACCATGGGTCTCGCCAAGGCGTCTTTAGAGGCCTCAGTGCGTTACACCGCGGAATCTTTGGGGCCTAAAGGCATTCGGGTGAACGGCATCAGTGCTGGGCCCATCAAGACCTTGGCTGCCAGTGGCATCAAGGGTTTCAGCAAGATATTGGGGCAGGTCGCCGAAACGGCACCCCTGCGCCGCAACGTCAGCATTGACGATGTGGGTAACGTCGCCTCATTCATGCTCAGCGACCTTGCCAATGGCGTCACTGCCGAGATCACATACGTCGATGCAGGCTTCAGCAAGGTCGTCGGCGGCATGGCCGATTAAGCACCCACGTCACACACCCCCTTTCTTTCCCCTTTAAACCACTCCATATTTAGGAACCTCACATGACTATTTCTCTTTGGTGCGTGCTCATCGCCGGCCTTCTCCCCTTAATTGCCACGGGGATGGCCAAGTTCGGTGCGCAAGACCCCGAAGAGCAAGCGGCAGCAAAGCGTTATGACAACCGCGCGCCACGCGCCTACCTCGATGGCCTCGTTGGGCGTCGCCAGCGCGCGCACTGGGCCCAGCTCAATAGCTTTGAAGCCTTCCCGCTCTTCGCAGCTGCCGTGGTCGTGGCACACCTCATGCAGGCAAGCCCCGCCGTGGTTGACACCTTGGCCATGCTATTTATTGCCTTTCGCTTGTCATACATCTGGGCCTATATATGGGACCACCCTCGCGTACGGTCTTTGGTTTGGGCAGCGGCAATGCTGTGCAACATTGGCTTGTTCGTCGCCAGCGCATAAGCGCAAGTCGCTGCATTGGGCACAAAAAAAGCGCTCCTCGGAGCGCTTTTTTTATGTTTGCCCCAACCAACAGGCTCGTTAACTACTCTGCACGCAATCCGCGAAGTAGCGCGTCACGCCATCCGCGTCAACCTGCTCAACCACGCCGTGAATATCCGTCTCAAAGCCCGGGCACTGCGCGTTGAACTCGCGCGAGAACTTGAGGTAGTCAACGATGCGCTCGTTAAACACCTCTCCTGGCACCAACAAGGGAATCCCTGGCGGGTAAGGCGTAATCAGACTCGTGGTGATGCGTCCCAACAAATCATCAATTGGCACCCGCTCGGTTGTGCGTCTCGCAATATGCGCAAACGCATCACCCGGTGTCATGGCTGGCGTGTGGTCACTCAAATACATATCCGTCGTCAGGCGCGCAATGTCATGCTTGGCATACATGGCATGCACGTGCTGGCACAAGTCGCGTAGGCCCATGCGCTCATACCGCCGTTGTTTTTGGCAAAATTCGGGCAGCACGCGCCACATCGGGTGGTTACGGTCGTAGTCATCTTTAAACTGCTGCAACGCCGTTAACAAGGTGTTCCAACGGCCCTTGGTAATACCAATCGTGAACATCACGAAGAAGCTATAAAGCCCCGTCTTCTCAACCACCACACCGTGCTCGGCTAGAAACTTGGTCACGATGGATGCCGGAATACCCGACTCTGCGAACGTTCCGTCCAAGTCCAAACCGGGCGTCACAATCGTGGCCTTGATTGGATCCAACATGTTGAAGCCTTCAGCCAAATCACCAAAGCCGTGCCACTGATCTGACTTGGCACCACTCGCGCCCTTCAGCACCCAGTCAGCGCTATCGCCAATGCCCTCTTCTTCCGGGAGATCCTGCGGCCCCCAGACCTTAAACCACCAGTCTTCTGTGCCGTAGTCCTTCTCCACCTTGCGCATGGCGCGGCGGAAGTCCAGACACTCCAAGATACTCTCCTCCACCAAGGCGGTGCCACTTGGCGGCTCCATCATGGCCGCCGCCACGTCACAACTCGCGATGATCGCGTATTGTGGCGAGGTAGACGTGTGCATGAGATAGGCCTCATTGAACAAGTGGGTGTCTAACTTCACCGTCTTAGAGTCTTGCACCAACACGTGGCTGGCCTGGCTGATACCGGCTAACAGCTTGTGTATTGACTGGGTTGCATACACCACGGCGTGCTCAGGACGCTCGCGGTGCTTGCCCATGGAATGGAAGGTGCCATAAAACGGGTGAAAAGACGCATGCGGCAACCACGCCTCGTCAAAGTGCAGATTGGTTACATAACCATCGAGCATGCCTTTAATGGTTTCGGTGTTGTACAACACACCGTCATACGTGCTCTGCGTGAGCGTCATCACACGGGGCGTAACCGTATCGGCGTCGACATGCGCGAGTAGCGGATTAGCGCGGATTTTTTCTTTAATCGTTTCTGGCTCAAACTCGCTTTGAGCGATGGGGCCAATAATGCCAAAGTGGTTGCGCGTCGGCTTCAAGAAAACCGGCACGGCACCCGTCATGATGATCGCGTGCAAAATCGACTTGTGACAGTTACGGTCCACCACCACCACGTCCCCGGGCGCCACGGTGTAGTGCCACACCATCTTGTTGCTGGTGCTGGTGCCATTGGTCACAAAGTAGCAATGGTCGGCATTAAAAATACGCGCGGCATTGCGCTCGCTCTCTGCAATTGGCCCAGTGTGGTCAAGCAGTTGCCCCAACTCCTCCACCGCATTACACACGTCAGCACGCAACATGTTTTCGCCAAAAAATTGGTGAAACATCTGACCAACCGGCGACTTCAGAAAGGCCACACCACCCGAGTGACCCGGGCAGTGCCACGAGTACGAGCCATCCTCTGCGTAATCAAGCAACGCTTTAAAGAAAGGTGGCTGAATCCCCTCTAGGTAGCTCTTCGCCTCGCGAATGATGTGGCGCGCCACAAACTCGGGCGTGTCCTCAAACATGTGAATAAAGCCGTGCAGTTCACGCAGCACATCGTTGGGCATGTGGCGCGACGTCTTCGTTTCGCCATGCACATAGATAGGCACATCCGCATTCTTACGGCGCACCTCTTCAATGAAGGCACGCAGGCGCTCGATCGCAGGGTCAATATCTGGCCCCTGCGTCACCTCCTCGTCATCCACCGACAATATGAATGCGCTGGCACGACTTTGCTGCTGTGCAAATTGACTCAAATCACCGTAACTCGTTACCCCGAGAACCTCAAAGCCTTCAGCCTCGATGGCATCAGCTAGCGCGCGAATACCAAGGCCCGAGGTATTCTCCGAGCGGAAGTCCTCGTCGATGATGACAATGGGGAAACGAAATTTCATAGTGGTATGGTCTTTTTGCGGCAAAAGACGGAGTTTAAAGTCCTAAGGGTTCAAATAGGACATCTCGCCACATAGCCCAAGCCAATTGGCGCAGAATGTGGTGCTACATCAACACTTCGAGGGTCGCCCTCGTTCGCTTCAAAGGACACACACATGTTTCACTTAGAAGCACCAACCATTTGGTGGATTCTGAGCGGCGCGCTCGTCGCAGCCGAGTTACTCACCGGAACCTTCTACCTGCTACTCCTCGGACTCGCCGCGGCCTTTGGCGGCCTAGTCGCCTTCTGGGGCTTCGCCATCGGCATGCAAATCGGTGGGGCCGCCGTCATCGGCATATTCGGCGTCGCCGTTTGGGAGCGTTTAAAGCGGCGAAAGGCGCAACAGGCCGATCCGAATGTCAGTGCCGACCAATTTGATATTGGTCAAACCGTTTTCATTACGCACTGGAACGTAGACGGGAGCACACGCATTCATTACCGAGGTAGCGAATGGGCTTGCGAGACCGCGCACAACCAGACGCCTCAAGTCGGTAATCACCGTATCACGCAGATTTTGAACAACCGACTCATCGTAGAACCCATCGCAAACGCGCAACCCACCAACCTTTAAAGGGCTCCTCATGGAAATTTCCATCGTCTTACTCGCCATTGCGATCATCTTTGTTATCCGCGCCATCAGAATCGTCCCACAGCAGAGCGCCTGGGTGGTCGAGCGATTAGGTAAATACACCTCGACCCTGTCACCGGGGCTCAACATCTTGATCCCCTTTATTGACAAAGTGGCCTACAAACATTCACGAAAAGAAATTCCGCTGGACGTTCCCAGTCAAATTTGTATCACCCGCGACAACACCCAACTCGAGGTCGACGGCATCTTGTACTTCCAAGTAACCGACCCCATGTTGGCCAGCTACGGCTCTAGCGACTACATCATCGCCATCACCCAACTGGCTCAAACCACCTTGCGTAGTGTCATTGGCAAACTGGAGCTGGACAAGACCTTCGAAGAGCGCAACATCATCAACTCGCAAGTTGTTGCCGCCATTGACGAGGCCGCACTCAATTGGGGCGTTAAGGTACTGCGCTACGAGATCAAGGACCTCACCCCACCAAAAGAAATTTTGTTGGCCATGCAATCGCAGATCACTGCTGAACGTGAAAAGCGCGCCCTTATTGCCGCCTCTGAAGGCCGTCGCCAAGAGCAAATCAACATTGCAACAGGCGCACGTGAAGCGGCCATTGCCCGGTCGGAAGGTGACAAGCAAGCCGCTATCAACCAAGCCGAAGGCGAGGCGCGCGCCATCCTTGCACTGGCTACGGCCAACGCGGAGGCCATTGAGCGCATCGCCAAAGCCATCGGCTCACCTAACGGCCATGAAGCCATTCAGCTAAAAGTCGCAGAAGGTGCCATTGAGGCCTACGGCCAAGTTGCCCAGGCCGCCAGCACCACCCTCATCGTGCCCAGCAACATGACCGAGGTATCCACCCTCATCGGCTCCGCATTTAGCATGATCGCCGGGGTGAAGGGCGACGCCGTCAAGGCCCCGCCTGCGGCCTGATACCTTTTGATCTGATGGGAGGGTGAGCAGGCCAGCCTGCTATACTCTGCCCTTCGCGGAAAGGTGGATGAGTGGTTTAAGTCGCACGCCTGGAAAGCGTGTGTGGGTTCATAGCCCACCGCGGGTTCGAATCCCGCCCTTTCCGCCAGAATTTAACCCCAAGTGATTGATTTACTTGGGGTTTTTCTTTTTACAGCATATCCAGCCCACCTTTGAGTCCACCTTCAAACTGGACGCCCTTCATGGTTGGACTGAACAAACGCTAGGAAAATTGAGTAATACTACGGCCATCTCAGTAGAGACAGAGCCGTCTCAGCGCTTGCAAAGTTGTGTCCGTCTTCGAATGGTTTGAGACAGATGGGTTAATTTCTCAAAGGAGAGATTGGCTCATTGGTTTCAAAGTTTAAACGGTTTCAAT
>JGI20154J14316_10002167_pt1 | contig 16874 bp, 20 predicted proteins | sample COG_04_FD_14316 | JGI IMG/M metagenome (IMG submission 14316) | reverse complement strand
TGACTGACCTCATCCACCTCTGGCTCCACCCCTGGCTCCACCTCTGGCTCTGGCTTGAGCTCCACCTCTGGCTCCACCCCTGGCTCCACCTCTGGCTCTGGCTCTGGCTCTGGCTCCACCTCTGGCTTCACCTCTGGCTCTGGCTCCACCTCTGGCTTCACCTCTGACTCCACCTCATCCACATTAGAATTGTCATCACTCACCACATCTTTCTCAACATCATCCTCCGCCTCATCACGGGGTGACGATATATCTCTGAATTCATTCCTGAGTTCATCCTTTATTTTACCGAATTCTATATTCATATTTTGACTGAGTTCGGATGAAATCTCTCCTGCCAATAGATTGATAAATTTTCGTAGATCATCTCGAGTATTGACATTGAAACTGACAGCTTCAGTACTATCATTCACCTTTGCCCCTATAGATACACTGTTATCAACAGCAGGAACCAGTTGATCAACCTTATTCGCTACAGCATCCACCTGTTTAGGTGTTAAATTTACATCTGATCCCTCACCACCACCTTGGTTTGACTTTATGGATCGCATACGGAGATTAATTGATGCTTTGCGGCGTGAGCGACGAGCCCCATACTGTGTGCGGGACTTCAACGCAAATTTTTTACCGGACTTTCCTTTAGATGACTTTCCGCCGGTTCTTGCACGCCGAGATTGGTTCTTTGATTTCATTATTTTCTGAATTTTCCTTTTCGACAGCTTCATATACTAGTATAGCAACACATTATTAAATCAGGAGGTCGATTACATATAAAAATATCATGATATAGCATATGTCTACTGAGTATGTAAACTGCTATGAAGTCTATGGCGATACAGACAATCTGATAAAAGAGAATACTCGCGTTTCTGGAGGGAGCTGGTCATTGTTAAGTGGCGATGATGCGAAGCTAAACTCGGTTGGTGGTATAATAATTTTCATCTTCATTGTTCCATTTATCATATTAACTGTATTGGTTGTAATTGTAAATATAATTACATTTGGTCAAACCGTAATGGATAATGTATCAACGAAAACAGGAGGTGGTATAAAGAGAAATTAATGATGGATTGGGGACTAATAATAAATATTATCTAAATAGACAATATTTATTTGCTTAATAACATATTACATCGTCGTTGCGACAGTGGTTGCGCCGTGTGACATTGTGAATACCGGGCTGTAGCCTGCGGGTGTGATCGCAGAGGATGACATCGGTGGGATTGCGCTTACCATTTCTTCCTCCAGGGTCTTATCAACCGGGGTATTGTATTTCTTCATGGCTTTGGACTTCTTCTTCTCGGATGAGAGGCTGTGGTCCATTGCGTATGTGCCAGTGGATATGCTGGATCTGCGTATCATCTCGTATGCGGCTACCACGCCAAGTACAATGAGAACCGGGTTCTTTGTGTAGAAGAGGGACAGGGTCACCACCACGATGACTACGTTACCAAGTGTGCTGTCAATTGATTTGGTCAGCATGGTGGGTGTCTTAATGTTGAGGACGATGTATGCCACAAGAAGGACGGCAAGACCATTTTCATAGGGATTTTTTTCGACGAGGTTGGAGACATCGTTGAATAGTTTTCGGAATGCAAGCGCCATATATCATATTCAGATATTAAAAATTTTACGTTTGAAAATTGAAAAGGAACTAAAGATACCTGGACAATACACTAAATACCGCAATGGAAAATAAAGAAACATCAAACACTCCGTACACATTGAAGAATGCGTACTTGGGAAAAAAAGGATACACGCTATTCAAAAAAGAAATATCATTGGAAGAGCTAAAGGAAATTCGCGACGACTTATTGATGAGACCATATGTTCCGAAATCTCCGACACAGATGTCTCCATTTAAAATATACATGGAGACCGCAGACAAGTTGTTCTTACCGCGCTACTATGGACTACAGCGTTTTGGTATCCCACGGCGAAACATGATTTCCGAGGGAGATACGATGGGGCTCACAATGTCTTTTGTTGGTTCTATGCGTGACTACCAGAAAAATATCGTGGAAAAGTTTTTGGTCGCAGCTGAAACCAAAGGCGGTGGATTATTGGAGATAGACACGGGGTTAGGAAAAACTGTTTTAGGTATAAATATAGCAAGTCGACTGCGTAAGAAGACGTTAATAATAGTTCATAAGGATTTCCTGCTTACGCAATGGATCGAGCGTATTGATCAGTTCATGCCGGGTGCTCGAGTTGGTCGTATTCAGGGTCCAACGATAGATATAGAGAATAAGGATATAGTGATAGCAATGTTGCAGTCGTTGTCAATGAAGCATTACGATCCAAAGATGTTTGATTGTTTTGGATTTACCATTATTGATGAGGTACATCACATGGGTGCGGAGGTCTTTTCGCAGGCTCTCCAGAAGGTAGTTACACCATGCGTGCTTGGTCTGTCTGCCACAATGAGCCGCAAGGATGGGTTGTCTAAGGTGTTCAAGATGTTTATGGGTGACATAGTACATACGGAGAAGCGGGACACCACTGCTGCAGTGGTGAATGTGCGTATATATGAATATACGAATCACGACGAGGAGTTTTCAGAGATGAAGTACGATTACCGAGGAAATCCGCTCTATAGTACGATGATAAAGAAGCTGTGTGAGTGTGATGATCGTTCTGAGTACATTTTAGACATCATTGAGAGTAATCTCGTCGAGTTTCCTGAGCTTCAAATGATGGTAATGGCTCATAACAAGAGTCTTCTAAAGTATCTTTATGATGGTGCGTTAAAGCGAAACATTTCCGGGGGTAGCATTGGTTATTACTTGGGTGGAATGAAGTCAGAAAAGTTGAAGGAGAGTGAGGGTAAGCAGTTAATTCTTGCGACGTATGCTATGGCGTCAGAGGGTTTGGATATAAAAACGCTTGGGGCGTTGGTTATGGCAACACCGAAGAGTGATATTATTCAGACAGCTGGAAGGATTTTGCGGACGACGGATGGACGAAAACTGATTGTGGATGTGGTCGATCAGCACGATATATTTCAGAATCAGCACGGTAAGCGCAAGGCGTTTTATAGGAAGCAAAAGTATATAATGAATAAGATTGGTATTGCCAAGTTTCGTGATGCAAAAAAGAAGGGGGTTTCTGTTGAATGGGAGAGTGTGAAGTCGCGTAAGGAGAAGACCGTATTTGACGACTGTTTGCTATAAAATAATGAAATGTTTGATTGCTTACTCATTGAAACCATCATGGGGTAATTGTTTTAGTGAGTAACCAAATATATTCTTTTACACTTCGTGCGTCCTTTTCTCTCTTGTAGTCTGCTATACCGCGAAGGCGGTTATATACCTTGTGATCGATCGGGATTTTTTCGACTGTTCCGTGTCGTTCCATGATTTCCTCAAGTTCTTCAATGGGGATGATGCCCTCGTCGTTGTATGACAAGACGACGTACTTAGCGGGTGCGTGTTCAATGAGATTGGTAAATGCGGTCTTCGCGTTACGAGAGCTATTGTATGCTGACTTTGTCCAAGTTTTTGGTTGTCCTCTGTACGTGTCGGGGATAACAATGCTTTTGTCCCAATCATTGATAATGTCGAGCATGAAGTAGTATATACTGTATGGGTGCTTGTTATAAGGTGGGTCCAGATATAGAACATCGATNGAGGGGATGTCGTCCATCCACTCGTTTGCGTCGCGACGATCGACATGTATTATAGTGTCATTCATGTGGAGAATCGGTGGTTTAAGAATAATTTTTCCGGTTATTCGGTGAATGTCATTTGCCTTCGATCCTCCGAATGCTCCTCGATCACCGTCCTTGTAGAACGCTGAGAACTGACCGTTGGTGTTGTTGTGGATACTTGATTCGACCAGGAGGGGGGCGAGGAGAAACGGTCGGTGCTTTTCTGGGAGAGTATCGATGTAGTTACGGATGATGTCGATACGACGACCGTTCTGTTCTGTAAAATAGACGCGGTCCTCTGGTTCGATTGCTCCATTGGGTGCCCAGTGTTTTGAAATCCATGCGTCTTTCACGTCTAGGACATCTGTGTCTGCAAGCCGATTGGCTTCATCGATGTATGCGTTAACCTCCTGAATAAAAACATCATTTGGAGATGATAGGAAACACTTATTTATTGTTTCGCTGTAACCGGAACAATCGTTCATATATAGATGCGAAGCACGGGTCTTGAGAAGTCTTCCCACTATTCCGGAACCCGAAAACGCATCCGCCATGGAGAGTTTTCGACCACCTTCGCGTTCCTCAATAACGTCAATGCATTTTGAAATATGATTCAGTAATTTACGTTTATTACCGAGATACGTAATGATTTGACTCGTCATGTATGTGGGTTGACTCTTTTGTTTCGTAGAAGTTTTATTTTCTTTTTTCATAATATAAAACAAAAATAATTTATTGTTATAAAGGGTACGCAGTGGATTCATTATACTGTCTATTTACCGACGGAACCGTTGTTTGAATTGTTGTCTATTACCCGTTCTGTTTCTATACGAGTTGTCATTTGAATCCCTTGACTGGGTTGGGTTTGAATGTCCGCTATTTGTTTTCTCCATTTCACTGACTTCATAAAGGTTGCATAGTTTTCCCGTTTTCATTATTTTCGACGGGACCCACTTTTTGAAACGATAATTGTAATAACATAACATTTTGAGTTCCTTTCCTTCTATTATGAACTTTCCATCGCTTGTATTTTCGAACTCTTCGTCGTCGTCACTTTCTTCCAGATAATCCAGGTTGATATTTTCCTTTATATGTCTAAACTCTTTATTCATGAAAACGCTTGTTTTGTAGTCGGGTATGAATGCGACTGAGTAAAAATGGTCGGTACTTCCCCGTGAATAGCAAAAAAGATTATAAATATCATTTTGGTTCGATGCGGATACCTTGAAAATTGCGGTGGGTGCGTTTGGAAACGTGTTGGTATAACAGACTTGATTAAATGGTGAAAATACCTGTGGTTGATGACGATTGTGTGGCATATATTTTATACTTTCTATCTTGTATGGGAGTGTGTCGAATTTATCCATGAGACTACGTCTATTTGTATGCATTATAGGAAGACCCACTACCATGTCATACTTTGTAAAAACCGCTTGTTTGATTTCGTTCTTCATTATGTACGACAACAGCGACAACTTTGTGTTTGTATCGATTCTATCCTTTGACTTTCCTTTATAATAATGAATATCATCGATTGCGAAGAACTTTGAATCATTATAATGGAAAAGAGTACCCCCAAAAATGGTACCGAGACTAAGGTCTCCGTGGAAAACGACTGGTACGACATTTATCCGCGAAACATTCCGGAGTTTATCTAAATAACATATGGCAGCAACCTTATGCTTGTCGCGAAATGTGAACCATAGCAGACACCGCTTACCTTCAGGAATAGCCATACAAACATTATACGATTGAACTTTATTATGCTCAATGGTGTCATAAGAAAGTTCTAATTTAGATGGGAATTTTTCCATCATTTCTTGGGTTATATCCATAATATATATACATATCATAGAGTCTTTAATACATTTGATATATTAATTTGATAATTTGGTTTCTCCTATAAACATCGAGACTGGGTTAGGTGTGGATTTATCATGTAAAAAATTTTTTAATTGTTCCTTCATGTCTGGTTCCTTCTTGGTGTATGGGTTAAATGATGTGGTTGGCTCGTTGAGTTGGGTTGGGATCTGGTCAATCATCGTTGTGGATATATCGTCATGTTCGATTGGGGGTGGCTGTTTTACGTTTAGTTCGTCCGATTCCTTTAATTTCCTTTCTAAATCAGAGTAAAGAAGCTGGTCATTTGCGATGATTCTCCGTTTTGACGTCGTGAAGGTCTTCTGTATATATCGAATGAAGTAATGTAATATTCCGATGAATACCAAATATAGAATTATTTTCAATAAAATGGATAATATAAATCCCATAATACTAATAGCAAAAACAAAATTATTTATATTTTAACAAATTGATTAGTTCTACCACATCCTCCTTTATCAGTGGATTATCTATGTCTGCCTTACTATAAGATGCGTATTTTTTCGAGTTCAAAATAAAGTAAGCCTCACTTATGTCGCCATTTTCTTCGAGTTCTACAATAAGATTTATGGGTGAATCGGGTTGAATAGAATAGTGATGTATATCAATCTTTCTGGTAAAATAATCAAATGGAATATGTGATACATTTGATGGTTGTTTTTTAATAATACTTTGATCGACAATTATGTTGGTTCCGTCAATATAGTCGTCGAACCTTATGATTTCCCCGTCAATAAAGTCAATCTTTCTTAGAGTATGTCCCCGGTCCACTCGATATACTCCTTCTGGTGTATATATATATTTTACTCTATATGTGTCGCGTATGTACTTCTTTAATAAATTTAATTTTGACATTTTGAAATTAAATTTGTCTATATAAATCCTCATAAATATATATGTCCAAACTATTTAAACCAATTATGCAATAATAATGTATATGAATATACTAATTATTGAAAAAACTGGAACCATTAAAGAGTTGAAGGTGAAGAGTCCCGACGACATACATAAGAAATGTGGTTTCAAAACTCCAAAGGATTTTGAACACCAAACCACCTGGAACGTCGAATGTTGTAACGAGAAGTTTAACATCAAGCTCTACGCAAAATTAACCGGGCGGGCAAACAGTGAGAACAAGTACGAGTTTCCACCCCCTGTTGACAAAGATCTGTATTTTGGTTCTGTTGCGCTTATTGCGTTTTCGATGAATGATGAAATATTGGATCTGTATAGCGAAACATGGGAGAAGGTATACGAAGATCTTTATGGTGGGTTTGAGGATTTGGGGTCGGATGATTCCGATGAAACGGATGAGTTGGAAGATGTTCCTGCGGAGATGAAGACAAAGGAAGGATATTTGAAGGATGGGTTTGTTGTCCCTGACGATAATCTTCTGGATGAAGTTGTTGGTGATATTGGAGACCATGATGATGATTTGGAGATAGACTGTGATCCCGAATCACCTATTGACGAAGATTCAGACGAAGACTCCGAATTAAGCGAAGATAAATACTATTATAGCGACGAAAATGAATACGAGAATTAAAATGAATATGAATATGAGAATTAAAATGAATATGAATATGAGAATTAAAATTAATATGAGAATTAAAATTAATATGAGAATTAAAATTAATATTTGTTATATATATAATGCCTCCTATGAAGCGTAAAACCCGTTCGAGAACCGTGAAAGGCAAGTCCATGCAAAAGAAATACGCCAAGAGCAGCAAGAGTTCCATGTGCAAGAAAAAGATGCCATATGCGTGTGCCGCCACTCCTGGATGCAAGATGACGTCTGGTAAGAAGAGAAAATTCTGTCGTACCCAGAAGAACAAAAAACACAAGAAGAAATAAATTATTCCGCTAAAATTGATTTAAACGAATATCATATCTTAGGTAAATAAGCTATGTTACGTATTGTAGAAAATCCATCAGAATTTAGGAAAAATGTTATTAAGTCTCTCGAGAAAAGAGAGGTGCTGCCGAATATATGTGATAATTTGGAAAAGGGTATTTACAACTTTAGTCTAAAGGAAGCATCAACTCAAAAATTGACAAAGAAATGGGATAATCCTCTCTTTGTGCGTCTATATTTAGATAGACTTCGCACTATATATATGAATTTGGGTAATGAGAACTTGCTCAATATAATTAACAATAAGGAGGTATTGGCACATGAAGTAGCGTTTATGACGCATCAGGAAATGGATCCTGGGCGATGGTCATCTCTTATCGACGCCAAGATTAAGCGCGATAAGAAGAAATATGAGACACGAATGGTCGCCGCCACCGATACATTCCGGTGTCGCAACTGCAAGTCAAACGAGTGTACTTATTATCAGCTTCAAACGCGCTCGGCGGATGAGCCCATGACAACCTTTGTCACATGTATCAACTGTGGAAATAAATGGAAGTGTTAATATGACAAATGAAAATAAATAAGCAAAAATCAATATATTAAATCCTTTTTTATTCATACTGTTTGACAATTATTGAATTAACCGCGATTGTTAAATCGAGTTATTTTTTTTGTTAGATAAGTAACTGTTGCGAATAAAAATCCGCCCCATAATGTATCGATTAACGATGTTTTCACATTCCATGTTTTAAATATCGCACCATTTGTTGTTTCAAAAACTCCATATACTAATATACCTAACACAAAAGCATCTGTAATACTTTCATTTTTTCTAATTATAAAATAATTTAAACCAAATATCATTAATAAATAACAACCTATAGCATAACCATAATTTATTTTCATATCTGTCCCTTGTAAAGACTTAATTAAGGGTGAAAAAAATGTTATACCAATCGTAGAAAGATATACCATATCTAATAATAACATTACTACTCCACTTACTATTACTTCTTTAATTATCATATACATTAATTAAAGAATTTTATTTTTCAAATTATTTCTTATGAGCGTTTAATCCACACATGCGTTCATTAAACGCTCATAAAAAATGGTGTAGTGATTTTGACCCCAATACATATTTAATGTATAATATTGTAAGAGAACGTTTCTATGAATATTTAAAAATATCACCATTTGAAGATAATAGAAAGTAATGTATCATTTAACTGTGTTTTAAATGAGAAAAGGTGTAAAATTGATTTAAAAAAATGACGAAAATACAGATAATAAAATGACAGGTGAAATCATAAAATTACCAAACACAAGATTTCAAGGTTCTAAAAAGAAAATAATCAATAAAATCTATGATTTAGTTATCATAAATTTTAAGCCAACCCATATATTAGATTTATTTGGAGGTTCAGCTATTTGCTCGTTATATTTTCAAATACATAATATTGAAACGACATATAATGATATTTTAGAATTCAATAGTATAAACGCACGTGGTATATTAGATAATGATTTAAATAATATTCCAAGTGAAGAAGACATAACAAGATTATTTGAAACAAATCATACTCTTAATTACAATACATTCATATATGATACATTTAAAGATGTATATTATACCGATGTTGAGAATAGACAATTAGATATTTTTAGAGAAAATATCAAATATTATAGTAATGAAAATATTAAAAAAAAACAGATCATGTATTACTTTATATTTCAATCTCTAATTTCAAAAAGACCTTATAATTTGTTTCATCGGAAAAATTTATCTATGAGAACTGCGGACGTTAAAAGAAATTTTGGTAATAAAGTAACTTGGGAAAAAACATTTATCGTTCATATGCTAAAATTTAGAAAGGAACTTGTAAAATTATATGAACAAAAGAAAAATATTGTTACAGGTAATACTAATATAATAAATATGTCATACAATAAAATCCCTGATACACTAATATCTGATATAGATACTATATATATAGATCCTCCTTATTTTAAAAAGGATTGTAAAGATTCTCAATATTTCGATAATTATCATTTCTTGGAAGGTTTCATTAGTGAATCGTGGGGTGAGAGTATTGATTTTTCCACAAAACATTTAAAATTAAAGACATCAGGCGATAATATTATAGAAAACGCAAATAAAATGTTTGATGATATAATCGATAAATATGGTACAAAAAATTTAGTTATATCATATAACACAAAAGCGTTCCCAACAGTGTTAGAGATTGAAACAAAACTAAAAAAGAAATATAGTAAAGTAATTACAAAATATATTGATTATAACTATGCTTTATCTAAATCCAAATCACAGGAAGTATTAATATTAGCACTTATAATTTAACCAAAATGTGTTAAATTCATCATCACTACTAAAATAAGGTTTATTTTCTAATAAATCACTTAACAATTTAATACTTCCAATATTACATGTATTACCTGAACCAGCACTATTTCGAGCTATTTCCCATTTTTCTCTTACAATTATATGGTTTACAGGTATTTTAATACCATCTCTGGAATAAATTACGCATACGCAAAAGTGTTTTATGAAATTATTATATGGTTTAACTATGCTTTTAGTAGATGTTCTATCTTTAAAATAACCTTTATATGTTCCTAAGGTAAACCCGTTTATTGCGGTTGGTGTTTTAAGATATGTACTTTTGATGTCAATCGCATAGTATTTTTCTTTTTGTATGTTACTGATTATTATAAAATCGGGATATTTATTTTGAATGTCATTTTCTATATATTTAAATCCCATTGAATCCAATAAATACTTTAATTTTTCTGTTATAATGAGTTCGTATATTTTACTAATTATTTTTGAATCATTCCCTAATTTATACTTGTTTCCATCATTATTAATAGTAAATTCATCATCAATAGTTATATCACTAAGCTTATGTAATATGTATTTAATTTCATTAGCTTCTTTACCAATCTCTTCTTTACCAATCTCTTCTTTACCAATCTCTTCTGGATTACATATATCGACAGGGTCTGTATTGGATTCAAACGGAGAGTCCATTTTACTTTCTGTAAATATGAAGACATATTTGATTTAAATCAATTTTACTAACCCGGTATATTTATATGGGATACACGAAATAAAGACAATATATGAAATAACTGGAAGTGTTAATAAATTAAGTAAATCCGCCGCATTTTAATATGATTATGAAATATGGAATTACGTCCGGTTGAGTGTTTAGAGCAAATAAACGTAGATACATTAGAACTCATTGAAATTAAATCAATCATTGAACATTATGAAAATATTGTCAGAAATGATAAAAATACAGAATATACAACCAAATTACAATACTATTGTACGATTTATTTACAGAAAAAATATGTAAATAAAACGACCATTCTGGTGTCATTTGAATTGCTCGACAATCAATGTAATAATTATAAATTAAATATAACTATGGCTCCATTAAGTGATGTACCATATAGTGTTTATTTTTTCATGAATATTGTTGAAAATTGGGAAGGTGGAGTTATACATAGGAATGCCGGTCATGTAAAACAATTTAAAGTATTGGGTCAAAAAACTTCGTTGGCTTTTCAAGAATATAGTCCATCGTTTCCGCATGAAAAATATACATGTGGGTTTGCAGGTAGACCAGGGGGACCTGCGTTTTATATTAATACACGATGTAATATTATAAATCATGGTCCGGGATCACAGGGAAGTAAAACAGATGCGGATTCATGTTTTGGAAAAATAGACGTTATCGATCCGGATACTAATAAATTATTAGAACGTATTAACCAAATGAAAAAAAAAGATAAATCGGGATTTGTGGAGAAAGAACAAGAAATAAAGGTAATGCGTGTTACACCTTTGGACATTTAAAACGCCGATTATTTTGAAATATGAATTACCATCCTATCTTCTTTATTCATGTCTGATGGTAAGAAATAATGATTTGTCATTCGGTCTTTAACTATTTTTAAAATATTATCAATATTTATTTCTTCCCAATTACATGGTTCATTACCGTATATCATGTACCATATTGTAAAAATATGTGTGGGAATGGGGGAAATAATTGTGACACACAAAGTGGTAAAACAACAAAGATTGGTAGTTGGATTTATGAGTGAAATATATTATAATGTTCATTCTAATCGACTACTTCGAGGTCACGTAGTCTCCAGTACTCACTTGCGCCGCTCGGCATGGGGCGTCGAATAATGAATGGTATGTTCTTTTGCGAAAGCTCCTTGCATGCGATAACATAACCGTCGTAGTTAGATTGGTTCAACTCGACGAATGGTTTAGCACCGTCGTTTATTTGTTTTGCTCTGATTCCAAGTACTCTTGTTTTTTCAAACTTGCTTAATATAGGAACCGTCTTATGAAAGGGGTCGATAATATTGCCTTGGTTGTTTCTTACGATTTCGCATAACGTATTTACCTCATCGTAATTAACTTGTGCCGACTCGGCATGAAATTCGCTGATAATATCGTCTCGGACATCAGAGTTAAATTTTTGAAAATAGCTGTCACCGTTGCTCTCGTTTGACATGTCTGAATCAATGGAGGATACGGATGCGTCATCGTCCATATTCGAAGTAAAATTGGGTTCGCCGGCCTCCTCGTCATATGCCCCCTCTACACCCCCGACCGGATCTTCGTCGTCGTCATTACCTGTGTCGCTTTCAAAATCATTGACATCATCGTCATCTGACGATACATCGTCATCTGCGTTTTTTTCCAGATCGACGTCAATGTCTTCTACACTCTGATCATCGTCACTCAATCCGTCGTCCTTCTTCTCGTTCTTTTTAATCGTTAGTTCATCGAAATTGGTAAAATCGCTCATATTAATATAACGTTATACTATTTATATCCTATACTTTCAATTTTATTATTTATATCATCAATAAAAAGATATTGATGATATGCCGTTGTGGTGGGGTTATGTATATTATTTATTAACGTTCGTCTGTTTTCCACACCTTTTCGCAATGACTACACATGTACATGAACTTCTTATTGGTATCGTCGTACCGGATATATATGACCTCTGGGTCGAGGCGTTCGTCTTTATTATCAGAATTACAAATACATTCGTCGTTTGGACATGGGACGTTATGTACTTTCGGTAGGGTTGGATCAAGCTTTGTGTATTCGTTGATAATATGGTTGAATTTTTGCTCAGACTCTCTATAATTAACAGAAGAGACGCAAATATTGTCCTTCGATAGAGTGTGGTTTTCATTTCCACAATTTCTACAATAGTAGATAATGGAATCCGGTGAATTCTCGTTTAGTTTGATGTAAAACATATTTTCGCATTTATCACAAAAGTGCATAATAATATTAGCGGAGACTATTTATATTTTTTATTTCAATTTTATTCTATTTGAAATACAATTAATTATTATATGCGAGAACGACGTTTTAACCTAACACGACGCGTTTTATAGAGGAAATCATTTTTTTAGACGTTGTTTTATTAATTTTCACTGACATTTTGTATATATTCGTAGATATATCTCCGCGGGTATTCCTTTTATTTATTTCATTCGCGTACAATTCTATGTTCGTAACGTTATTGATTATTCTGTCTCGATTCTCTTTAAAATGATTAAAGCAAACGTCCTTAAACATGCTGTACGGTAAACTATCATTTTTAATATTTTCAATCATTTTTAATATACATACGTCAATGTTCTTGTATGATATGATGGTATTATAAAGTTCAATCTCTGGATTTGACGAGTTAATTCCGGGTTCATTTAAAAGAGGGGTTTCGTTAAGAACTGTACATAACGTAAGAAGTACAGTACTTATTGATTGACATGATGTCCATTGGTCGCCGCGCCACGTATTCAATAACGAAATACATACTTTTCCGTCTCTGTATAAATTCGGGTTAAACCTTATATTATCACCATTTGATAAAAACCTTAACTTTGGTGGACTATGTGGATAGTCGCTTGGGAAATTAAACTCAAAAAAGAAGAATCCATCCTGGTATGGTGTATCTTTGGGACCTATAATCATGGCATACCCTTTAAAAATATTTTCCATATTGTGTTCGTAATAAATACCATTATCGTGTAATGGATTTTTCATAATGTTTCGAATGTCCCTTGAAATCCGCTTTACTGTTTCGGGCGTCACGACCTCATCACATGAACTACTCATTTCTACTATAATAATCGGTGTTTAAGTTTTAAATACATTATTTATTTCAATTACACCTGAAACGTATTTATTTGTTAGATTATATATTTCATTTAGAAATTCAAATAAAACACCAAAAATAATATTTTTACACCATAGTCCATATGGGTTTAAGTAGATTTTGTAATTGACTTATCTAATAAAGAGTAAAATTGATATGAAAAAATGTGAGCTTATTATACATATAAACTATGGCGAAGAGTGGGAAAAATACTCAAATGACAAAACAATATTATGAATTCATGAATAATCATCGGGTAACTGAGAAAAATTCTCCGCATACACATACGCGAATTCCTGGAACTTCGGGAAACCGTAATTTGAGTGGTGGAAAATTCAATATACCTCACCAAGAACTCGAGCAATTTTACGATTTATACTACGCGCACGTATTTGTGAATAAAAACGAGGAACATCTTACCGAAGTTCAACAGAAGGACGGTAGATCTCCTGTACTCATTGATTTGGATCTTAGGTATGACCTGGATGTCAAAGAAAGACCAGAAGGACATAACGACGAGTTTAAGTTGACTGTTATTGAAATTTACATGAACACCCTTAAAAAAATAGTAGATTTTGATACAAATATTGTAATTCCTGTATATATTTTTGAAAAACCCAAGGTAAATATTGATACGGAGAAAAGTCGAACGAAGGACGGGGTTCATATCATATTGGGAATTCAATTAGATCACAAATATCAGATTGAGCTCCGAAAAATGGTTCTGGAAGAAATACGGACCACCGAATATGATGAGTTGACCGCCATTCCAAATACAAATTCATGGGATACGATTCTCGACGAAACTATTTCCCGAGGCACAACCAACTGGCAACTGTATGGCTCAAACAAGCCAAGTAATCAACGGTATCATTTGGTGAAAACCATACACGTCACGTATGACGACGACGAAGATTTTATATACGACGTTGATGTAAAAATCCCGTCAAGTGTAACTGATCTCAAGCCATTATTTGGAAAAATGTCAGCACAGTATTGTGGAAACCCGTTCTTTGAAATTAAGCAGGAGTTCAAAGAAAAAATTGAAAAAACAGTAAAGAGTAGTTCTTCGAGAAAGACACGACGAGTTAAACCAAATAACAAAGACAGTCTTATCTTGTCTGCCAGTGGTGATTATTCTGAAGTGACCTGTAACGAGCATTTGGATTCATTAATAGAAGATTTCATTAATTCGACGTCAGATACCTGCAGTAGTGAATACAGTTTTAGAGATATATACATGTATGTGATGATTTTACCGGAAGAATATTACAAAGAGTACGATAAGTGGATTTCGGTGGGGTGGGCACTGAAAAATGTAGATTTCCGAATGTTTATCGTATGGATGAAATTTAGTAGTCAATGGTCAGAGTTTTCGTACGGTGATATACCGGAAAGGTTCGATCAGTGGCAAAAATTCGATATTGGCGACGAATGCAAAACGAAGGGTTCTATTGTTTATTGGGCCAGAGAATATTGGAATAATCGGTGTCGCGAAGATCCAAGTGTAGAAAATGAGTTTGAGAAAATATATACGTCATCTATTGACTATTACGTTCAGCGCAGCATTGACGAGCCCGAGGACTACAACTTCGCAATGGTTTTGTACAAGATGTACGGAGATAGGTATAAGTGTGCTGATATAAAGAACAACAACTGGTATGAGTTTGTGAATAATCGGTGGATTGAAACAAATAATGCTACAACGCTCTACCTGAATATATCAACAAAACAGTATCAGTTATATAATATTAAACTTATGCCATATGTCAACAAGCTTCAATCAATAGAAGATGAAGATGATCCTGAGTGGAACGATACCAAACGGGTAATTGGGACTCTGCGTAAAATATGCGATCGGCTAAAGAATACCACGTCTAAGGAAAAAATCATCAAGGAGTCAAAGCATCTCTTCTACGACAAGGATTTTTACAAACTTCTCGACATGAATCCCTATATCTTTGGCTTCAAAAATGGTGTGGTTGATTTTACAACCAATACATTTAGACAGGGTACGAAGGACGATTATTTGTCAAAATCGTGTAACCGCAAGTTTATCCCTAAGGAAGAGTGGGATCCGGAAACTGTTGCGCAGATAGAACAATACATGAAACAGCTATTTCCCGATAAGGAGTTGTATAAGTACATGTGGGAATATATTGGGTCAATTCCGCTCGGAAAGGACCACAATCAGACATTCAACAACTTTTACGGAAAGGGTCAAAATGGAAAGTCTAAATTTATTGAGATCATCTCGGCGTTGTTGGGTGATTACTATGAGATTATTCCTGATTCATATATTACAGGGAAACGCTCAAGTGTCGAAGGCACCCAATCGTCAATCGCCAAGTTAAAGGGTGTTCGTTTTGCGTGTATCAATGAGCCCGATGAAGGCGAGTCGATCAATGAAGGTATTATGAAAGAATTAACCGGTGGCGACGAGATTGTAGCAAGGCAGCTTCATAAGGAGGCAATCCGTTTTAAACCACAGTTCAAATTGGCGGTTGCGACCAATCATCTATACAAGATTAAATCTCAGGACGATGGTACGTGGAGAAGATTTAGAATTGTTCCATATACTACGCGTTTTGTGACGGAAAAGGAGATCGGTAAAAAATATTCGTGGGAGGACAGTCCGCACCAATTTGTAATTGACTATGAACTTGATAATAAATTATCGAGTAAATATTTCAAGGATACGTTTATCTCGATGATGGTGGCAAAGACGTTTGAAACCGGTGGCGTTGTTGAGGATGTTCCTGCGGTCATGAAGGAGACGGACAAGTACAGAAACGGCGAGGACTTCTTTTCAAGCTTTATTTCGGAGAAGATCGTGGTTGAGGAGGGATGCTCAAATAATATCCGAAAAAATGAGATCAATCAAGAATTTCAGGAATGGTACAAGAACAACGAGGGGGGTCGTATGCCAAGTTCGTCGAAATTGCATGCGGTGATGGATAGCAAGTTTGGTCCTCACAACAAAACCCGGGGATGGAAAAACGTAAAAATACTATACGATGCTGAGGATGGGGATGAAGACATTATATAAGCAAAATAATAAGATGGCTATAAACAATATTTTTATTTTAGATAGTATGAGCAAAAATAAAAATTATACAATGGAGCAGAAAGTTAAGTACCTTAAAAAAAAGCTATTGGTTGGAGAAGGTGTGGGATGTGGGGGAGGTGTGGGAAGTGTGGGAAGTGGGGGAGGTGTGGGATGTGGGGGAGGTGTGGGAAGTGTGGGAAGTGG
>JGI20154J14316_10002163_pt1 | contig 16886 bp, 10 predicted proteins | sample COG_04_FD_14316 | JGI IMG/M metagenome (IMG submission 14316) | reverse complement strand
AGCGAAAATGTCCTATTGTAGACACTTGGTGGCAAACAGAAACTGGGGGTATTATGATTTCTCCAATCCCTAATAGTTTTGAAGGCAAGCCGACCTTTGCAACCTTACCATTTGTAGGGGTTATTCCAGCGCTAATGGACGAAAATGGAATAGAACTTGAAGGAAATTCTGTGGAAGGTTGTTTGTGTATTAAATTTCCTTGGCCGTCAATGGCACGAACTATTTGGGGAAACCACCAACGTTATAAAGAAACGTATTTTTCGGCCTATGATCATATGTATTTTACTGGTGATGGCGCGCTTAGAGATGAAAATGGCCATTACCGGATCACAGGGCGTGTCGATGACGTGATTATTGTCTCTGGACATAATTTAGGAACCGCTCCCATAGAAGATGCCATCAACGAGCATCCCGCCGTAGCCGAATCGGCTATTGTTGGGTATCCTCATGATATCAAAGGCAGTGCTTTATATGGTTATGTAACCCTAAAAAATGCTGACAACTCTAGCGAGGCACTCAAAGCTGAAATTAATCAACTAATTAGTAAGCAAATTGGTCCGATAGCCAAACTCAATAAAATACAGTTTACAACGGGTCTTCCAAAAACACGTTCAGGAAAAATTATGCGTCGAATACTGCGTAAAATTGCCAGTAAGGACACTTCAAACTTAGGGGATATAAGCACGTTATTAAATCCTGAAGTGGTGGAAGCCATCATGAAAAACTCCCAATAAATATGTATATTTATTAAAAATTATTCCCATGAAAATCAATAGCCTCTATATTTTTCTAGTTGCACTTATCTTAAGTAGCTGTAAAACAGAAATTAAAACATCTTTTGGTGTGTCTAATCCAGACTACTTGGACAGCTCACAAAACGATGATCAATACCTTGGGGGAATTAAAATGATTCCGATTTCCACCCCTAAAGGGGAGTTTAAGGTTTGGACCAAACGCGTTGGAAATAATCCAACAATAAAAGTATTGTTATTACATGGTGGTCCCGGAATGACGCATGAAATTTATGAAAGTTTCGATGGCTATTTTCCAAATGAGGGGATTGAGTATTATTATTACGATCAGTTAGGGTCTTACTATAGTGATCAGCCAAAAGACTTGTCGCTGTGGGATTTAGATCGTTTTGTGGAAGAAGTAGAGCAAGTGCGAATTGCTTTGGGATTAAACAGCGATAATTTCTACTTATACGGACAGTCTTGGGGGGGTATTTTAGGGATGCAATATGCGCTTAAGTACCAACACAACTTAAAAGGATTGATTATTTCTAATATGGTGCCTTCCATTCCTGACTATCAAAAATACTCTGACGAAGTACTAGCGCCAAAACTCGATCCCGAGGTATTAAAGGAAATCATGGTATACGAGGCAAAAGAAGATTATACGAACGAACGCTACATGGAGTTAGTGGTCAACAACTACTATACGGAGCACATCATTCGATTGCCAGTAGAGGCGTGGCCAGAACCTTTAAATAGAAGTTTTAAGCACATTAATCACGATGTATATGTGACCATGCAAGGCCCCAGTGAATTTGGAATTAAAGGCGATGCAACTCTAAAGTATTGGGATGTCAAAGCAGAATTACATAAAATAACAGTTCCAACACTAAGTATAGGAGCGACATATGACACGATGGATCCGGAGCAAATGAAATTTATTTCTGAAGAAGTTCAAAACGGACGTTTTTTATTATGTCCTAATGGCAGTCATTTGTCTCAATTTGACGATCAAAAAATTTACTTTGAAGGCTTGCTTCAATTTATTAAAGACGTCGATTCTGGAGCGTTTTAAATCGGTTTTGCGTTGGTTTAACTAATAACTTATCTAAAGCTCTCTAACAAAACCCTAGCTTGTAAGTAAGATGCAGCTGTTTTGTAGTTTTTCTTTTTTTCAAAATTTAGACTTATAATTTCTCCGTATTTATCTGTAACATCCATAACGTGGACTTTTAGTCCGTGCATGATAAAACGAGATGGTAAAATAAATTCACCAAGATCTATCAGTCCTTAAAACACTTCAAAATTTAAATATAAGGTTATTGTTTATTGGTTGTCTGTTTATGGAGATCTAAATATTTGTATTTAAGCGAGACAGTTTTATTTAGTTAGTTGTAAAGAGCCCTTTTGGAGCTTAGTTTGTGCCAAAATCATTTTTAATTGTAATGCTTTTTAACTAATTAACATGTATAACAATAACGTGTTAATGAAATGTTAATTTTAAAGACCGTCGTTTGTTTAATTTAAGTGTTAGTTATAGGTTTGAATACCCTTAAACCTACCTAGTTATGAACCATCTAACTCCTAAACCTATTCATTGGTTTATTTATTTTTACTTTTTTAATTCTAGAGTTACCAGAAACTATTTTATAGATCTGAAACGCCCACATGCTTTTTAAGTTAGCGACTGCTCTGTAGCCAAATTTCACAAAAATTAGAATCCCTTATTACTTGCTTAAGGGAGTGTTTCTATTTACAACAAACTACTTATAATTTTAAATCATGAACAAAACACTCATCCTAATACCCTGTACAGCATTGCTTGTCAGTATAGGCTCTTTTTTTGGGAAATGGAACAACAAGATATCTTAATGGACAGCTTACAACCTTCATTTTTAAACGATATGGAGGGCGAACTTACAGCTCTGAACACTGAGATGAATGAAACAGAGGCCGCCGCAAAAACTGAAGAAATACAGCTCCCAAAAATCGAAAACTTAGACGCTTTAAAAGCGTTGGTACGAAAAGATCCCTACATCATAAATGATCAAAACATATTACTGGCATTGTTTGGACAAGATGAACTGGACAGCCTGTTTGAACAACTGATGCAAGAAACTGTAGCTGAACCAATAGAAGTAGAGAATAAAAAAATAATAAAACTAAACGGCTTATAAAATAAATTATCATGAAATTAACATCCACTTATTTACTCTTATTACTTTGTTTGAATTGTGTAATCACGAGCGCTCAAAATTTATTAAACACCTCTACTTGGACGGTTGGTTCAGGTTCTGTTTCTGGTTTCAGCCAAAATGGTGCTACTAGTGAAAATAGTCGAGAGTTTGGTACAGATCCTTTTGGTAATTCATCTATTCTATGGAAAGGAGGTAATGATGCTTCCAGTAACGCTGATGGTGGATGGAACTCTAGTTATTACAATATAGATCATACTGAAACGTATCGTTTTACTGTTTGGTTAAAGAAAACAAATTCCACTAATGGGCATTCTTATGTAGGGTTTAATGCTAATAATAGTGGTTCTTTAAGGCTTAATGACACCTTTAATGGTAATCCTTATTTTTGGTATGGGGATTTACCTCAACTTAATAAATGGTATTTGGTTGTGGCATATGTCCATGGTAGTAACTATAACTCTAATTTGAGTTATGGAGGTATTTATGATCCTATGAGCGCTACAAAAGTCGTTAATATCACAGATTATAAATTTGCAGACACAGCAACTCAAGCAAGACACAGAACTTACTTATATTACGATACCAACACTTCTGATAGGCAATTTTTCTTCGCTCCTAGAATGGAAAAAGTAGATGGGAATGAACCACCTATTGCAGATTTATTAGGATTAAATGATGTTGATACTAATCTTCTAGATACTTCTACCTGGACGGTTGGTTGCGGTACTGTTTCAGGATTTTCAAGAAATGGTCTGGAATCTGAAAATTGTAGAGAATTAGGAAGAAACCATGTTGGTGATGAAGTTGTACTATGGAAAGGTGGAAATGATGCTGCAAGTAATGCAGATGGAGGTTGGAATACAGGGTGGATTAGTAGTGGTGTAAATCATAATACTACTTACCGATTTAGTGTATGGTTAAAGAAAACAAATTCAAACAGCGGATATTCATATTTAGGTTTTTATACTAACAATAGTAGTTCGTTAAGACTTAACGGTATCTATAATGGAAATCCTTACTTCTGGTATGGAGATTTGCCTAAATTAAATCGTTGGTATTTGGTTGTGGGTTATGCTCATAAAAGTAGTTATTCTTCATCAATAAATCTAGGTCGTATTTACGATGGTGTTACAGGTGAAGAAGTTTCAACTCTAATGGATTACAAATTAAAAAACACAGTTACTGCCTTAAGGCATCGCTCGTATTTGTATTATGACACCAATACTTCAGACCGACAATATTTTTGGGCTCCAAGAATTGACCCAATTACAGGAAATGAGCCTACAATAACAGAGCTTTTACAAATTAATGAAGACTCTAAATTATTATTTAGCTATGACGTCGCAGGAAACCAAATACAACGTTTCTATTGTGAAGAAGAGGGCTTCTGCTCTCCAATAGCTCCTTCCAGCAGAAGAATTGATAAAAAAGGCGTTACAGTGGGAGAAGGTCAAGGCGTTGTTGTGGCAGAACAAACAGGTGTTCCCTTACCAGGAGAAGAAGTTGAAGAAGAAAAAGAGGAGTTAGATGTAAATTACAGTATTTATCCTAATCCAACTGATAACAAAGTAACCATTCAGCTTTCAGGTAAAGATTATAATTTAACAAATTCGATTAGTATATACAACACTAATGGCTCTCTAATTCGTAGAATTGAGATCAACGACCCTACCAACCAAATGAATTTAGACCTAAGCAATGACCCCTCGGGAGTTTATTTTTTACATCTACACTTTACGAATGGAACTACAACCACCGAACAAATTATCAAAAATTAAATTCGACTGCAATGAAAAAAATTATATACACCTTTTTAATTAGCTTTTTTGTTTTTGCAAACACTATAAATGCTCAGGAAGACACTACTACATTTGATGACAAAGACACTTTTACTTATGAGAGGTTAGATGTCTTAGACAAGGAGGAAGGAGATTTGTCACTTACTGGAGACACTGAAGCACAACATCCAGATTCCGAAACGAGTCTTGCGGCAAGAAGGAGTTCAGATTCAGGCATTGGAGAAACACCAGGACGTCTTTCCGTTTCTTTAACTGGTGGGGCTAACTATGACATCCCAATTGCTGTACCTCCCGGAATAAATGGAATTGTTCCAGAAGTTTTTTTATCTTATAATAGTCAAAGTGGAAATGGAGTCGCTGGATATGGCTGGAATATTAGCGGCGTTTCAACAATATCAAGAATACCCGCCTCAAAATTTCACGACAATCAAATTGATGGCGTCGATTTTGATTCCTTTGACCGGTTTGCATTAGATGGTGAGCGGTTAATTTTAAAAAGTGGGACGTATGGAGCGAACGGAGCACAATACGACACTGAAAAACACTCAAACCTTAGAATAACCTCACACGGAACCTCCTCTTTTGGAGCTTCTTATGGCCCCGCCTATTTTGTTGTTAAATACCCTGATGGTTCCATAGCAAGGTATGGTGATAGTGATGACTCACTATCTCGATTAACCTACGCCATTACCTACTGGGAAAACCCACAAGGTGTAAGAATAAGCTATGAGTATACTAATTCCAGTAGTTACAATAACCAATCGATAAGCAAGATTAAATATGGTGGCTTGAATTCAAATGCACCGATAAATGAAATACGATTTTTATATAAAAACAGAACGAGAAAAGAACAAGCCTATGTAAATAATCATTCACTATCTAGGACTGACATTTTAAAATCTATTGAAATCTATGGAAACGGAGCGCCTTATAGGTCTTATACGCCAGGTTATAGTAGTACTAAATTAAATTATTCAAGACTCTCAAGTATGAGTGAATATAGTGGTGACGGTACGCTTTCTCACAGTCCCATTTATTTTAATTATTCTACGTCTAATCCATCGGTACACTACGATGAAATTACCACAAATTTAGGCTTTATAAATATTGAACAACGAAACTCTGAAACAGTTCCTTTAGATTTGACTGGAAACGGAAAAATGGATTTTATCGTCTATCCAAAAAATAACAAAAATAAATTTTGGATGTTTTATAATATTGATCCCAATGGATTAAATTATCCTTGGGTTGTAAATACTGGGGTTTTTGAAGCTATTTTTCCTTCCACCTTATTGAAATTTCAAAATAAAGTATTCTCTGGTCAAGGCTTAACCATCGTTCAAAAAAGTTCAGGTAATAAAATAAAGTTCAAAGTATATTCTAAGGCGCCACCATCTACAGGGATTCCCATAGGCTATGATTACACAAAGACATGGAATTCTCCTACCTATACCTATCAAAATACTCCAACGAGTTCCAGTCAAAAACGAATTCCACAAGAGTATGTCTCTGGGGATTTTAATGGCGATGGCTTAACCGATGTGTTGGCAATTGGAAAACCCTATACTTCTAGGACCTGTTACGAATACGATTGTCAGGGTGACAATGACTTTGACGACGACTGTCTTCAAAAAAGAAAAAATTCTAAAAATGATCCTTTTTCTAAACACACTCCAATGGAAACAAAGAGTGTCAATGAAGATGGAAAAAACATTGAATCCTTCAGACCTCCTGATTTTGATTGTGATGACGATGACGGCGGATCTAATAAGTGCTATTCATGCTATAACTATAGCGTGAACTACAAACAGGTACATTTTATTAACTTAAGAAGTGATGTAACTTCAAATTTTGCTACAAGTGCGGGGAATTTACAGATACAATTAAGTGGCGCGTATAAACTTTATACCGGCGATTTTAATGGGGATGGAAAAACAGACTTAATGCATGTAATTGATAGAAACTTATACGTGTACTCTTTAGACAATAATAATAATTTGAGTTTACTATGGAAAACTACGGACTATAGAATTAAACTAGACAAGCCCTTTCTACTGGGTGATTATAATGGGGATGGAAAAACAGATTTCCTACATCCACGTGCTGTAAATAGCGGCTATATTTCCACATTCATATCTACTGGGTCTGGGTTCGATTCATTTAACAGGACTCAACCATTTATTTACCGAACAACAAATTGGAATGGTAATAATGGGGTGCTTACAGGGTATAATTTAATACCAGTTGACATCAATGGGGATGGAAAAACAGACATTATTGACTATACCACCGTTACGCATAATGAAAACTCTTCTCCTTGGCTCCCTCCTCCACCACAAGGAACTCAGACCGTGAAAATTTACAACAATTTAGGGCCTGTTGACAACCAAGCTGCACGAATCAAATTTACCCACGTAGGTGCCGCGACAAAAACAGGAAATCTAAAACATTTTCCAATCCCCATTTTATTAAACTCTAACCAATCTAATAAAAATTTAGAGTTCGCATCCATTAGTAATAAATGGGTGACTAATTTTAATTTCGGTATTGACCATAGAGAAGATGTCCTTTTACGGTCTATAGATAATAACGGCGTAAGACAAAAAATTCAATACAACAACTTGGATCCTGAAGACCATGAATATTCGGATGTTGTATATGAACCCTCGTACGATGAAACATATCCAAATATCGATTTACAAGTCGCACCAGGATCAAAAGTTGTATCGAAATTAGAAAGAATAAGCGCAGGCACTCCAACACTGAAACAGCTTTATAGCTACAAAGGAGCCGTTTACAATGCAGAAGGCTTAGGGTTTTTAGGTTTTAAAGGGATTGCCCGTAGCAATTGGCACTCTATTAACGCTGACAAAATATTTACCGTTTCGAAATACGACCCGCAACTTAGAAGTGGCATGACAGAGCAATATTCGATGCGATACTATTATAGTTTCACAACACCAACTTCTAACTATATTTCAAAAACAACCTATCAGTATTCTTCTTCATTATCAACTAATAAGGTGTTTAAATTATGGATTGACTCTAGTGTAAGTGAAAATAAGCTACAAGGTACCACTACCACGAGTTCGTACTTGTACGATGCTTATAATAACCCAAAAACAATCACAACCAATAATGCGGGGGGGAGTCGGATTCAAAACATAGAATACTATAATAACAACACTGCTAATAATTATTATATTGGTAGACTCAAACGCAGGACAACCAACTCTAACGTAGGAAGTGAAACGTTTAGTACCGAGGAAAAATTCATATACACCGGCTCTTTGTTAACTCAAAAACAAATCAAAGGGAATGGTACGCCGTTTGATGTAGAACTTTATGATTATGATATTTTTGGAAATCTGATTAAAAAAACAATCACGCCAAATGGGGAGTCTTCACGGGAAATAGAATTTGAGTATGACCCTTCTGGCCGTTTTCTTAAAAAATCTGTTGATGTCGAAAATCTAGAAACCACTTATCAATACGACAGTTCTACAGGGGTTCTTAAGATAGAAACCAATCCTTTTGGGCACGAAACTAATTACGAATACGATTCATGGAATCGACAAATAAAAGTAATTGATTACTTAGGTAAAGAAAACTTAACTTCGTACATTGAAACTAATAATTATTATGCAATCACGGACACTGCAGATGATGGCAGTGGTGGAACACTAATTTATGACCCATTGAAAAGGATTTCAAAAATTAAAGATAAAAATGTTCTTGGACAATGGGTGAGCGTTAGCCATCAATACGATGCTTTGGACCGTTTGATCAAAAAAAGTGAGCCCTACACAGGAAACTCCCCCTCTCAATGGAATACGATTGAATACGATGTTTACAGCCGGCCTGTCAAGCAAACATTACATACAGGACGTGTTATAGACATCAGTTACAGTGGACTTTCAATGACAGTGGATGATGGCATAAAAACCGTCACAACAGTGAAAGACGATTTGGGAAACACCGCTTCTGTCACCGACCCTGGAGGCACCATAAACTACAACTATTATGGAAATGGGAATTTAAAAACTGCCAATTATAATGGCGTCATCGTTGCTACGGAACAAGATGGCTGGGGGCGAAAAACAAAACTAACAGACCCCTCCGCTGGAACTTATGAATACGATTACAATGGTTTTGGAGAACTCATTACTGAAACAACCCCCAAAGGAACAACAACGTACTCTTACACACCGGTAGGCAAATTAAACCAAAAAACAATCGTTGGTGATAACACAAATATGTCTACATTGTATGCTTACGACCCAAACCATACCCTTTTAAGCACTATTTCTGTGACCAACTCCGATGGAAATAACAGTCAGTATACCTATTCTTATGACAATTATAAAAGACTGCAAAGCATTTCTGAAACCAATCCTTATGCGCATTTCTCAGAACAGTATACCTACGATGCATTTGGACGGATAGAGACCGAACAATACGATGGAAAATTAGTACTCAACAATAAAACATCGAGTAAAAAAATTAAAAACGTATATCAAAATGGAGTTCTAAAAACGATTAAAGATTATAGTACTAATACAAATATTTGGAACCTTACAGGCATAAATGCACGGGGACAACTCACCACTGCCGCTGTAGGAACGCATATAATTGACAGCAGAACATACAATACACATGGGTATATCACAAACAAAAATGTTTCAAAAAATACGGGGGGAACACCCGCTACGTTAATGCAGCTCACCACCGATTTTAATGTACAGCGAGGCACTTTAAACAGTCGTAACAATAGTATGTTTACTTTGTCCGAAACCTTTGGATATGACAGCCAAGACCGCCTTATTACCTTTGGGAATGCGAATCTCCCTAACAGCCACGACTACGATGATTTTGGTAGAATAACTACCAATAATACTGTTGGCGATTATTCCTATACGGGGACCTCCTATCAAGTTGATGAAATTGAGTTGAATACCCAAGGGGATTTATATTACCAACAAAACAAATTAGAAAAAATAAAATACAACGCCTTTAAAAAACCCTTTGAAATCCATGAAAAAGACAGCGAAAAAATAGGATTTCAATACAATGTGTTTAACAAACGTTCCAGCATGTTTTATGGCGATACGCAAGATGACATAACGCTTCGAAACAACCAAAAACACTACACTTTTAGTGGTCATATGGAACTTAGTTATGACGCCACCACAGGCACAACTACGTTTGTGACCTACATAGGCGGCGACCCCTATACCGCCCCTGCAATTTGGCGTTCCGAGCACGTTGGTAGTGGAGCCACGAATGGCTATTACTATCTACACCGTGATTATTTGGGGAGTATCATGCTCATTACGGATGCGAATGGAAATGCGAAGGAAAAACGGCATTTTGATGCTTGGGGAAATATTGTAAAACTGACTGACGGTGCTAATAATACCTTAGAAAAATTAACGTTTTTGGACCGAGGCTACACCGGACACGAACACCTACAAGGCGTAGGACTCATTCACATGAATGGACGCTTATACGACCCCAAACTAAGGCGTTTTTTGGCTCCTGACAACTACATACAAGACCTTGGAAACACCCAAAACTTTAACCGCTATGGCTATGTGCTTAACAACCCGCTGATGTACACCGACCCAAGTGGCGAAAGCTATGAATGTCCTGAATGCTTGACTCCTGAACAGCAAACTGCTGGTGGTAATTTGTTAGCCTCTATTGTTAATTCATTAGATGGTACCGACTTTAGGCCTTTTAGAAATTGGGTTGGTAACAACTTCCAAAGTGCAGTTAGTGATTTCAACGACGGATGGGACTCTGTGGTGGATTTTGTAAAAGGCTGGTTTAAAAAACCAAGCCAAGCGCCTGTAGAATATGCAAATTACGAGGGCTTGTCTAGCGATCCCTTGGCAGGCCCCAGTACAAACATACCGCCCGCATTTTTTAATGGGGCTGGGGCTCTGAGTAACCTAGGCGTCCAAAGGGGGGATTTGCAAGGGAGACAAGAGATCCGCTTAATTAACCCAACAGGAATGGGAGTTAGGAATGATACAGGCGGAGATGGACATTGGAATGCATCAAGAGGAAACAGACTCCATAAAGGAATTGATCTTTCTTCAGTAGATGGGCAAAATATACTATCTCCAATTGATGGTAAAGCAATTAATTCTTCTTTTGTTAATCGCAAAGGAATTACTATTCCAACAATTGTTATTATTCCAACAAATACTAATTTAGGGTTCAATAAGCTAGAGATTCTTTATACTGGACCTATTGAAGGGGGGTGGAGACCTATCAAAGCAGGTGATGTGATAGGTCAATCAGTTAATTTACAAGAATTAGGATATCCAAGCAACGTTGGGGCTCATATACATTTACAAATGAAGCTTAATAAAACTCCAGTTAACCCTAGTCCATATTTTGGATTTTAATTTAATACTTATGTATAAAATAAGAAATATATTTCTGCTAATATTTGCGATTTCACAAGCTGCGTGTTCTCAATTACCTAAAAATGAACTACTAGGTAGTTGGGCGTTAAGTTCTTCCTATGAATTCCCTGATATAATAATATTTAGGTCGGATTACACCTACTTAGTATATAACCCTAATAATGCTGATATTGGTTCGGAAGAGACTACAGGTCAACTCAAAAGTAATGATATTAGAATACATGGTGCTTACACTTCAATGATTGAGAAAGGTATTTGGACTTATGACCCTTCAACGAAAGAGTTGATTTTGAAAGAACGTAATATTTTAGAAGAATGGTCAGATTTTAGTGATGCATATGGGAAGTCCGATGTATTAAAATTTCATTTAAAACAGTTAGATGAAAGTAAAATCAAGTTTTGTTTTAAAAAACAAGGGGGGGAATTATGTGATTTTTATGAGAAAAATTGGTCATACCTTACAAACAATGGTACTAAAATATTCTACCAAGAATTAATTAAGAATTACGTTGGTACTGGCAGTCAAGAAAAAGAAATTTATTTATCAGGTTATGAAACAGAGCTAAAAATATCATTAGATTTTTACAGTAAAGCTGACTTGTTAAAGGCTATAGATGAAAATGGAGAAGAATTATTTTCTACGGGAATGACAGGTACTAATGGCATAAAAGAGTACGACATTGTATTATCTGGACAAACTAAACTAATCTTTAAAATTATTTCGAGTAAATCGAGTTCAAAATGGAAGTTTACAGCAAAATTGTATTAGATAAAAACAAGAAGCACACAGCTTCTCTGTAGGCTTGTCCAGCGATCCCTTGGCAGGGCCCCTGCTGGTCCTAGTATGTCACGTAATCGCTAGTGCTAGCTTGTAGCTAGTACCGTTAAAGAGAATAAAATAATAGAAACTACGTCGCTGCCGCACGAATACTTTCGTGTGGTTTATGAAGCTTAGTTGGGAACGCGAAAGATTCGCACACCAGCGGGGGCTAGACTAACTGCAAGTCCGCTAACGGTTCAATTTATTAAAGACGTGGACGCTGCAGCGTTTTAAATCGTGCGTTGTAGCGGTTTGTTGAAGAGGAAAATGACCATAGAAGCAAATCCAGGCTTGACTCCTGAACAGCAAAATGCTGCAGGCAATTTTTTAGCCTCTATTGTTAATTCATTAGATGGTACCGACTTTAGGCCTTTTAGAAATTGGGTTGGTAACAACTTCCAAAGTGCAGTTAGTGATTTCAACGACGGATGGGACTCTGTGGTGGATTTTGTAAAAGGCTGGTTTAAAAAACCAAGCCAAGCGCCTGTAGAATATGCAAATTACGAGGGCTTGTCTAGCGATCCCTTGGCAGGCCCCAGTACAAACATACCGCCCGCATTTTTTAATGGGGCTGGGGCTCTGAGTAACCTAGGCGTCCAAAGGGGGGATTTGCAAGGGAGACAAGAGATCCGCTTAATTAACCCAACAGGAATGGGAGTTAGGAATGATACAGGCGGAGATGGACATTGGAATGCATCAAGAGGAAACAGACTCCATAAAGGAATTGATCTTTCTTCAGTAGATGGGCAAAATATACTATCTCCAATTGATGGTAAAGCAATTAATTCTTCTTTTGTTAATCGCAAAGGAATTACTATTCCAACAATTGTTATTATTCCAACAAATACTAATTTAGGGTTCAATAAGCTAGAGATTCTTTATACTGGACCTATTGAAGGGGGGTGGAGACCTATCAAAGCAGGTGATGTGATAGGTCAATCAGTTAATTTACAAGAATTAGGATATCCAAGCAACGTTGGGGCTCATATACATTTACAAATGAAGCTTAATAAAACTCCAGTTAACCCTAGTCCATATTTTGGATTTTAATTTAATACTTATGTATAAAATAAGAAATATATTTCTGCTAATATTTGCGATTTCACAAGCTGCGTGTTCTCAATTACCTAAAAATGAACTACTAGGTAGTTGGGCGTTAAGTTCTTCCTATGAATTCCCTGATATAATAATATTTAGGTCGGATTACACCTACTTAGTATATAACCCTAATAATGCTGATATTGGTTCGGAAGAGACTACAGGTCAACTCAAAAGTAATGATATTAGAATACATGGTGCTTACACTTCAATGATTGAGAAAGGTATTTGGACTTATGACCCTTCAACGAAAGAGTTGATTTTGAAAGAACGTAATATTTTAGAAGAATGGTCAGATTTTAGTGATGCATATGGGAAGTCCGATGTATTAAAATTTCATTTAAAACAGTTAGATGAAAGTAAAATCAAGTTTTGTTTTAAAAAACAAGGGGGGGAATTATGTGATTTTTATGAGAAAAATTGGTCATACCTTACAAACAATGGTACTAAAATATTCTACCAAGAATTAATTAAGAATTACGTTGGTACTGGCAGTCAAGAAAAAGAAATTTATTTATCAGGTTATGAAACAGAGCTAAAAATATCATTAGATTTTTACAGTAAAGCTGACTTGTTAAAGGCTATAGATGAAAATGGAGAAGAATTATTTTCTACGGGAATGACAGGTACTAATGGCATAAAAGAGTACGACATTGTATTATCTGGACAAACTAAACTAATCTTTAAAATTATTTCGAGTAAATCGAGTTCAAAATGGAAGTTTACAGCAAAATTGTATTAGATAAAAACAAGAAGCACACAGCTTCTCTGTAGGCTTGTCCAGCGATCCCTTGGCAGGGCCCCTGCTGGTCCTAGTATGTCACGTAATCGCTAGTGCTAGCTTGTAGCTAGTACCGTTAAAGAGAATAAAATAATAGAAACTACGTCGCTGCCGCACGAATACTTTCGTGTGGTTTATGAAGCTTAGTTGGGAACGCGAAAGATTCGCACACCAGCGGGGGCTAGACTAACTGCAAGTCCGCTAACGGTTCAATTTATTAAAGACGTGGACGCTGCAGCGTTTTAAATCGTGCGTTGTAGCGGTTTGTTGAAGAGGAAAATGACCATAGAAGCAAATCCAGGCTTGACTCCTGAACAGCAAAATGCTGCAGGCAATTTTTTAGCCTCTATTGTTAATTCATTAGATGGTACCGACTTTAGGCCTTTTAGAAATTGGGTTGGTAACAACTTCCAAAGTGCAGTTAGTGATTTCAACGACGGATGGGACTCTGCGGTGGATTTTGTAAAAGGCTGGTTTAAAAAACCAAGCCAAGCGCCTGTAGAATATGCAAATTACGAGGGCTTGTCCAGCGACCCATTGGCAGGGCCCAGTACAAACATACCGCCCACATTTTTTAATGGGGCTGGGGCTCTGAGCAACCTAGGCGTTCAAAGGGGGGATTTAGCTCAAAATAGGGGAGGTTTCGGTAATGGTTTAGCTGATGGTTTTGGAGCTGGCTTTGGAAGCACAGTTGATTTCTTTAAAAGCTTAGGAACAACGCAAGGCTGGAAAGATTTAGGACAGGGCGTTGTGAGTTCAATTCATTTAAGCAGTCAGTTTTCGCCACAAGGAATGATGATGCGAGCGCAAATGTCAACCTCTGTGTCTGATTATATTGATAATATTCCTAGCATGTCGGCTTATGAAATAGGTCATGATTTAGGTTATGGTAGCGAAAAACTGTTGGAATCTGCATTGTTGTCAAAGGGAGTAGGTTTTGGAGCTAATGTAGCTAAACATGGTGTTGGAGGCGCTATGTGGAAATCCTCTACCTTTGGTCCAAGAAGTTATTTGTTTGGGAGAAAAAATTCATTTATGCTAAATGGAAGAAAAGGAATTTTGAATAGAGGATATTTTAGAACTGGATGGGGTTGTAAAAAAGGAAGAGGCGATGTTTTCAGAACAAGTTTAGGTAGCCCACCAAATAACCCTCATATAGATTGGATTTTCAGAAATTAATAATCATGGAAAAAACACATAAAATAAATAAAGACAATTTAGAAGTTTTAAAGAAAAAAATTAATGACTCTGATATAAAATTTGATTCAAAAATTGCTTTATTTCTTTTGGACAAAATTTACAGTTTAAATTTTAATAAATTTAATGAAGATTCATTTATAAAAATTAAAGGGAATCAATTTATTTACTTTAATTTAAAACCCAATGGGTCAAGTATTAGCTTAAAAATAGAACTATTTAATAATACTATTGAAATGTATGTTGCAGATGCCGAGGCTCCTGTATATGATCAATATCTAATAAAAAAGAATCGAGGAAAAATAATAATTAATTTAAATAAATGGTTGTCCTTTAAAATTTACAGAAGCACATCTTTTTGTGGAAAAAGAATAAAAAAAGAAGTGTTTTATATTGTCGATTCTAATCAGAAAGATGTAATTCATAAATCATTTAACCTGAAATTCTTATTTTGTAAAACTTTAAAAGTTAAGCATAGAGAATATAACAATTGGTAAGTTTCGTGCCTAATTATGCTAAAGACATCCGCAGGTGGAGATGGATATTGGAATGCACCAAGAGGAAACAGACTCCATAAAGGAATTGATTTTTCTTCAGTAGATGGGCAAAATATATTATCTTCAACTTGAAGCACCTGCTCATCCTCGTACGAACTTAGAAATATCTCCTCTAATAGGAGGTCTAATAAAAGTGGGTTCTTGGCTTAATAAATTAAGGCTTTTAAGATTTGCTTCAAGAATTAAAGCAAACAACGTAAAACAATTAAAAGCTCTTATTAAGAAGCTATCAAAGCCAGGTTCTGAATTAACCGCAAAAGAACTAAAAAAATTAGAAAAGCTGGTTGAAAAATTTGGAGGAAAGATAAGGCGTGATTTAAATCCTGTAAAAGGTAAAATCAAAACACCTCACGTACAAGTAGAGGGATTAGGCAAGAGTATAGAAAGCAGACATATTTGGTTAAAAAACGGAGTTAATTAATAATAAAATGAACTTATTAGAACATAAATTTTTGAATTCATTTTTCAATTTATTTGAAGCAAAAGCTGAAATTACTAAAATTGACAATAAATCAATTTACGGTATATTAAATTGGGAGAATGAAGATGATACACAGGATTTTAAATGGTCAAATGATTTTGATGATAAAACACTCTCGATTTTAAAAGATTTTTGTGATTTTTTATTAGAAAACCAATTAACAAAAGGAGACAAAATAATAGTATCAGAAGAAATTTTAAAGGAAAAGTTAATTGGTGCTGGATGGAGCAATGATAAGACTAAAAAAGGAATTGATTCTTTAATGTCATTGGAAGTTAAAATGGTTGATGAAGGAGAAGAAACGGACTCTTTCTTTATTCACTTCTAATAAAAAAATAAAATATCTATTAGTAAAGACCACTCTTCGGAGTGGTTTTTTATTTATAAGCCTGTTGTGTTTTGTAGTCACGCAAGCACATATCCCCCGCTCGTCCTAGTATGTCACGCAATCGCTAGTGCTAGCTTGTAGCTAGTACCGTTACAGAGAATAAAATAATAGAAGCTACGCCCTGCCGCACGAATCCTTTCGTGTGGTTCATGATGCTTATTTGGGAACGCGAAAGATTCGCGCACCAGCGGGGGCTAGACTCACTGCAAGTCCGCTAACGGTTCAATTTATTAAAGACGTGGACGCTGCAGCGTTTTAAATTGTGCGTTGTAGCGGTTTGTTGAAAAGGAAAATGACCATAGAAGCAAATCCACAGCCTGTAAATCCAAGGAAAAGCGGCCAAACCGTTGTGTTTACATAAGCCCCTATAAGGCTGGCAATACCAACCCCCATCAC
>JGI20154J14316_10002155_pt1 | contig 16922 bp, 15 predicted proteins | sample COG_04_FD_14316 | JGI IMG/M metagenome (IMG submission 14316) | reverse complement strand
GGGGGGTGGTGGTGGTGGGGGTGGCAGCAGTGCAAGCAGCAGTGGCAGCAGTGCAAGCAGTGGCAGCGGTGGCAGCAGTAGCAGCAGTGGTGGTGGCTTGAGCCTCGGTGCAGTGCTGGGCTTGTGGAATGGTCGTCCGATTCAACTATATCAACTACCTACAGTGGTAAATGGTTCCTGGCGAGAAACCAAAGAAATTCAGGATATGCGCATAGCGATGTCCATAAAAATCATTATAGCCATGAAAACATTAGACCACGAGTGGTTCGTACATGTTCGTGCACCAGACGATAAAATTTATCCATTGGCAGCAAGGATTGAGTTGTATTTTTTTAAGAGATGTGATAAAGCTAAATACCAAATGTTATACCAGGACGAAATACTTGTGAAAACAAAAGTTAACGCTTTATTAAATCAAATGAAACGAAAATATGATCAGGCAAGGGGCAGTAATAAACGTCGTGGTGATGGCGGTGAACGTGGTGGCAAAAGACAAAAAGGGGGAAGTGTAAACTCAATGCTTGCACATTGCAATTTACTTATGCATGGTAAACAGTTTGTAGCTCCACACAGGTTATAATTTATACGATTACAAAGCACAAAAAAAAACATGTATATATACCAGCGGAACAAACATTTTAATCATGGCAACAAAACAAGAACTCGGACAAGAACCAATGAAAATCATACACGAATACAACACATACAAACGTGAATATACTATCAATACCAATGATAAAATGAAAGCATTGCGTACTTTCATCAATGAACTTTATACAGAACTACGTAAAGAAGAACTACAAGACGTAAGTTCATTTTATTTATCACAGCTACGGGATATGGATAACAAAGAAAAAATATTTGCAAACAGAATCAAACCGGGAAGACTACAATTGTATGATTTTCTTTATGTACCCCTACATACTGATGGCAGAACATATTACAGTGAAAAAGAAGACATTGACGAAAATGACCACCGTATGAAAATATTTGTGGGCAACTTTGTATTTAGAGTCGAACCAAACTCAAACAGCTTAGTTGAGCTGTTTCAAAATGTACAAAATCTATACGTTATTTCTACCAATGGTAGAGTTCCTCCCTATGGATTTCCATATGGGTACTCTGTTCTAGGGTATGATACTCTGAATTTCGTGCGGCATGTGTTCTGCGCCAATTTCTTGTTTCCATCAGTTGATTCAGAAAGCGATCCATTCAAATTTATTCTGAATAAAATTAAAGAAGGAACCGAGATGGGTTTTTTTAAATTTGTGACAATTACAAGGACGAATATGAATATGAAGACGAATACGAAGACGAAGACGAATGCAAAACTACGTCTGTGATGCGTTGGGGTATTAATACTTGGAACGGGTGTGAAAATGCGTTTCAGTTTGCTACACTACACCACTTTCGTGCCAATCCTCTCGTGCATGCTGGTGGACCACTGGGGGTTGAAACTGTGCTGGGTATTCTACTTGTTTTTTACCTACTTGGTGTTGGAACGCAGAGAGTGGAACAATCGATCGTTGGGGACGTGGGTGGCGCTGCATCGCGCGGCGGAGACCTGCATGGCACTGTCTTTGGCACTGTCACGCCTGTCGCCCTGGTTGGCACCTCTGGCGTGGTTGACGCTGAAGCGTCCAGAACGTCCACCATTGCTGTACAGTGTCCTGTGCTTTGCGTTGTTCGACTACGACGTGGTACAGATAGCGTTGATCATGGGGATGGTGTTGAGCGAGTACAGCCAACCGCCCAAGAACTGGCACGGTGCCGTACACCATCGCATTTTAACGACCTGCATACAAGTGTTGTCGTTGGTGTTTGCGTACCGCAGTCTGCCTCACCGCCTGGTACTGCTGGTGTTCATGCTGGTACTGAAGTGCGTGTCGTTTGCAGTGCCACCGGACGACTGTTCCAAAGCACGCTTCTGGAACGGCAAACTGCCCGCCATGCTGAAGTTGGACATGAAGGATCATCGACTATAAATGGACCAACGAACATTTTTTTTGGATATGAGGAATCGCATACTATAAATGTGTAACTGTTTTGTCTCAAATATGTCCGATTCTGAGAATAAATCTGAGAATCAGTCTGACATCTCAGATATTTTATCACATTCATCAGATACTGGCGACGATGCTTTTCTGGATAATCTTGATCAGGCACTGGACACATACGATGGATCAAGTACCAGTGATAATATGAGTGACAATGAAAATACCAGTGCCGATACAGTTAGGCAGGCAAATCATGCTCACAATATATCAGACGAGTCAGATATACTCCAAGATTTCTTTGAGCATCAACATCAATCAACCCACTATCAAACAACCCACAAACAGTATTTAATTAATTCTGTATTTACAAATAATTGGGGAACAAAAACAGAAACAGAGGATAACTTGAACAATCTTGAAACAATACTAACAGAAGTAACTGTAGACATGGGAATGGAAGCTTTTCAGGTAAATATGTTTTATGGTACCAAATGGAATCTTTTTAAACAGTTGTATACAAAATATCGACAAGACATTCACCTCAGCGAAGGCAAAGAAATTGTAGTTATGAAGTTCATGGTAGATATGTTAGGGCTTATTGGTACTACATTTCAACCACAAAGCTCAGAGTCAACAACACAATTTCAACCACAAATATCTAGATCTCCAACACAATTTACAACACACTTTACAACACAACCTCTGCGGTTTTAGATTCACATTTCTTCGTAATCTACTGGTTGTTTGAATCTACAATAGCTCTTAGTAGAGACAATCTTGGTTCGTCATATTTTTGTATAAAATCTCATGATTTTATGATTTGAGGTACTATAAATGTGTGACTGTTCTATCTCAAATGGACATTGGAACTGATTCCATTGGTAACCTATCAGGTATTGATTGTGAGAGTGAGGATGATTCAGAGAGTGAGGAGGATCCTGTTGTTGTCATCATATCCGAGGAACTGGACAGCACCATTGAAAGTACTGTGGTGGACTACTTTGAGGACTACTTGGAGAATGGAGACACCGTTGAGGCACCGCAGCTTCCTTTGCCTCTGCGGTTTTAGTCCGGGGCGTACGTTGGTGACACCGGCGCGTAGTCCGGGCTCATTGGGGCGTACGTTGGCAACCAGTCCGGTTTTTTTTGCGCCACCCAGTCGGCGTTCCAGTCGTCAAACAGAGGTTCTTCTTTCTGTTCTTTCTGTTCGACCACGTGGACGGCGTTGGTCCCGATCTTGGCGGTCTTACCGGTCAGTATGCACGCGGAGACACTGGTGACGGGGTCATGCCTTTCGTGAATGGCGGCTTGTATAAACACACCGACGACCTCTTCAAATGTGGCTCGCTTGACAATGTCTGACTCTACCTTTTTAAGACCGTGCCGGGTCATGGGCGTCAGAGTGCCGGTTTGCGTCATCCAGTCCACCAGCAGCAACAGGTGCCGGACGTTGAGGTCGATCCCGTAGTGAGATAATATTTTCTTGATTTCTTTGAGTATTGTAACCCTCGCCGCCTCTATCCCAAACGTCCTGCACATGACGTGGATGTCGTTGCTGTAGACCGTCCGTGCCAAGTCCTCCGGCAACGTGTCCAACAGCTGAGACACCCCCAACGTCGTTTCCACCACCCCGGTGCACTTGCACCACTCCGCACCCTCCACCCCGATGGACGAAGGAATGTCCTCCACGTCGCGCCCGGACAGGTAGACGTGGTAGAGCCCGGGCACGTACGCCACTTCGAACCCTCGTGCCCGAAGCGCGTCCACGATGGGGACAGGGTCGCCCTCCGCCTCGATGCGCACCGTCTCCCCCTTGTACTCCCCCGGGTCCGGAAACTCCCAAAAGTCGCTCAGGTCGTCGTCCATGCGGACGTGTTCCGGGTGCAGGGGAACGTAGCGCAGTGCACGGACCATGTCCTTGGCTCGATGGTCTTCCTTGAATGTGTTCAGCGGCGTTTTAATTTTCTTAGTGAGGTTGAGCACTTCCTCCAACCGGGGCAAACCCAGCGTGACGTTCTTGGAACTGACCCCGGCAAAGTGAAACGTGTCCCGCACCGCTATCCCGTTGAGCAGCACCATGTTTTTGGTCTTGTCCACGGTGAGGTCGTAGACGTATTTGTGAGACGACGTGTGCTCCTCTATCTTGACGATCTTGTCCGCTCGGGTGTGTGCCACAATGTCCCCGGTAATGATAATGCCGTCGGACGTCAGGACAGAGTGCCTGCCCAGCTTGCCCAACATCAGACCCAACAAGTCGCGGTGCACCCGACCGCACTTGATTTCGCCGGCGTGCCCCCGCAGCGCCACGTACGTGGACACAAAATCCTCCGCAAACTTGTTGGAACAACCAATGAGGCAGTGCGGCACCTGCCCAAAGTGCAGAAAAGCCAGCACGATGGGTCGGTCCAGGATAACCATGTCGTCGTTGTACAAAATGTGCGTGTACCAGTGCGCGATGCCAGAATGCGCCTTTCGCAGCACCAACCCCGTTTCGGACACACTGCCGCACGCCATGAAGTTGGCGACCATTTTACCACAGTACAGGTCTCGCTTGTAGAGAGTGGGTATCCTCGCAATGAGAGGGACGTCCATGCCCACCTCGAGCTCGTCCCCGGAGGTAGGGACCCACTTGTGGTCCCGCAGCGTGAGAAACGATTTGGAGACGGTGCACGTCATCGTCCTGCCCGACTGCGTAGTGACCTTGAGCATCGGACCCGGAGGGTGCCGGGTAACCGCAATGAGACGGTTCCACGAGACCCCGCCGTCCTCGTCGATGGTCAGTGCCTTGCCAGTGGTCTCGATGTACTGCGTTTCGGGACCGTTCGGGTCGCAGAGGGTATCGATGAACTCTCCCGCACAGGTATCCACCCCTTGAATGATCAACCACTCGTTGTAGTCCACCGAGTTGAGCGTGCACTGGGTAGCTCGTTCACCGATGCTCTGGGCAGCGACCGCACCCACACACTCCCCGGGGGTGACCCTTGCCTTCTCCAATCGCAACAACGCCTCCGGCATGAGTTCCGGCGGGGCACGAGCAAGCCAGGACCCCACCAGGTTGGGACCGGGCTCTCCGGGCAGCAGCTCCAACCCCCGACGCTTTGCCATCCGATGCAGGGGAACCGGCAGGTCCACCACTTGGTCGCCCCACCTTGTTTTTTCAATGTGCATGGCGTCCAACCCGTCGTCGCCGTACTTGAACTGAATCAACGTGTCGCCGTCGCGGGCAGACCCGTCCTGGTGCGCGACAATGTTCTCCAGGCACTTCATGAGCCGACGCTCCACGTACCCGGTCTGTGCCGTTTTGATGGCGGTGTCGATCAGACCCTCCCTGCCCGCCATGGCACACATGTACATCTCCTGCGGAGTAAGCCCGTCCAAGTACGTGTGCTGCACGAAACCCCTGGATTCCGGAGAGTTGCACCCCTTCGGGTAGCAGGTCATGGTGCGGTCCGTCCAATCTTTCTTGATCCGGGTCCCCTGCACGTTTTGCTGCCCGATGCAACCCTGGATTTGAGTAATGTTGACTTTCGAACCCTTGGAACCGGCGTAAATCATGGTGTAAAACTGGTTGTCGGTCGTGATCTCCGCCATGGCAGCAGAACCCAGGATGTCTCGACTCTGGTTCAATCGCTGGTTGGTCTCCAACTCGGGCATCCCCTCGACGTCCCGGAACGCCTGGTCCATCTCCTCTCGACACAGGTCTTCCAGCGCACTGGACCGACGGAGGTCGTTGAGACCCACCGTGAACCCACGCAGGTGCAGGTACCGACTCGTAAACTGCTCGATTGCCCAAATGAAGTCGATGGCGGCTTGCGGTCCACAGTCGTTGAAAATGACGTGGATCAAGGACCCGGACGAACACCCCAAGTCACGCTTCATAAACCTGCCGCTCAGGATCGCACCCCGCCGGATCTCCACACAACCAGAGTACCACACGTCGGGCACGACCAGGCTGAGGATTCGGAGCCCGGTGTACGGCGGGTCAATCGGCTGCTGCGTGACCTGAAAGGCGTCGGCACGGCTCAGCGTTTCCCCGGACAGGAGGTACGCGCCAAGCATGGTGTCCTGAATCACACCGATCACCGGGCGCGACGCCTGGGGCGACACCACTTGGTACTTGACAGCCATGATGGCGGCAGCCTCCGCCTGCGCCTCCAGGGTTTGAGGCACGTGAATGTTCATCTCATCCGAGATATCCCCACACTTTCATGCGGGGGTGGACTGTATCTTAAGCCTTTGGTAACCAAAAACCCATACCCGTTCAGTCTCTGAATGCCTGACCTGTCTCGTAGTCAGTCACACTGCGGATTGTCCAATCTCTTATAGTAATTACCATTGGGTACGGCTATTAACCGTGGTCTCGTATCCAACTTTCGCCGGAACGATGGTCATAAGAGCTCTAAGGAGTTTCCCGCAACAAGGTATGTCGCTGTTCCGTGGAACAATCCGTGGAACAACTAGGGGGAAGCACTCTTTTAAAGCCCCCTGTTGACAGCAATGAGTTTACCATCCTGAAAAAAAAAGGGTTAGAAGTGGCACAGAGTATACCATACCACAGTATACCACAGTATACTTACGAAGTCCGCGTTGTACGGAGTGGTGCACGCGGCGTTGAAACGAAGCGTGTTGTGCGGCAACACCCGCACCTGGTGCGCCATGATCGACATCTTGTGCAGGCTGGGCTGACGGTTGAACAGCACCAAATCACCGTCCTGCAGGGACTGCTCCAACGTCCAACCCACGCGGATCTTGGGCTGGGTGACACTGGTGTCGATGCGAGCGCCGCTCGGCAGCACGGCGTAACGAATCTTTCCCTGCACCAACGCCTCCTTCAACAGCGCAAGGTTGTGGTCGGTGACCTTGACGGGCTTGGTCAGCGTGCGGGCAATGCTTTGAGGAATACCTATCTCAGAAAGTTTCAAACGGTTGTCGCCGGTGATGACACACCTGCCACTCTGGTCCACACGCTTGCCCATGCAGTGACCCCGCATAGTACCCTCCTTGCCCTTGATCCTGCCCGCCAACGACGTGTACTCCCTGCGGTTGCTGTTTCTGCGGTTGGTGCCCACCTTGTCGTTGTCCATGTAGCAGGCGACGGCGTGCTGCAACGCTTCGTACCTTTCGTAGGCGACGTGGGCGGGCAGCGTGTCGGCTAGCGCCTTGCAGAGGCTGTGGGTCTTGCGGACAATGTTGACGAGGCGGTAGGTCAGGTCGTTCTCGCCCCTCGTCGTGTTGCCAACGGTCAGCGGTGGTCGGATGTGGATGGGAGGCACCGGCAGCACCCGGACGAGAAAACGATCAGCCTCCGGCGGAAAATCCGTCGTCGGACACACTTCCCCGTTTTTGTGGACAGCCAATCCACTCTTCACCCACGTATACTTGCCCTTGATCTTGCCACAAGGACACACCCTTTTCTTTGACACAACACCGCAAGGACAGTGCTGCCGCAAAGTCTGGACCAGAGGCGCAACCATGGCAATGTGGATGAGCGGGATCGGGAACGAGATGTGACCCCAGTGCCCGGGGCACCCGTGGCGCGTTTGACCACAAAACGCACACGTACCTGCGTGAATGCATCCGAATCGAGGGTCGCGGAGCCCACCCTCGACAGGTACGCCGTTCTGCAAACACTTGGCTTCGGTCACCTCCACCACAGAAGCCTTCAGGATGTCCTCGGCACTCCAGATGGAAAACCCAATGCTGGCAATGTCCATTTTTGGGTACAATACAGGGTACAATGGCTCGCCATAAAACTTGATAAACAAAAACTTAACAAGCAGTGCTTGAGTACATTTTTTTTAACTCTACTCTACTCAATTCTTCACACCCATTACTGGCGTCGTTGTCAAGATTGGCATGATTTTTGTTACATGTGACCCCTGTACACTCACCCGTGGCAATGACAAACGCCGTACACACCCCTTTTTTCACCACTGGGGGCGGACATGATGTTTCATCGTTGGGTACGTCAAGACTGCCGCACGGCGACGAACACGAATTTGCTGCCGAGAATGGATCTAACAATGGATCTGACATGAAACTACCGGCTGGGCAACACTCAAGTCGTCCGGTTGAGGTTAAATAACTGGTGGAAGACAACGAGTCCCATTTACCACCACACAGGGTTCGTTTGAACTCAGAACTGTCAAACATGTGGAACATGTCAACCACCTCCCCGGTGTTCCACTTGGATAGGTCACCGTTGAATGGTGATCCAAAAAACATCCACCTCATGTCAGTCACCGCCCCGGTATTCCACTTGGATATGTCACCGTTGAATGGTGAGCCAGAAAACATATCATACATGTTAGTCACCGCCCCGGTGTTCCACTCGGATATGTCACCGTTGAAATCAGAATGTGCAAACATGCCTGCCATGTTAGTCACCGCCCCGGTGTTCCACTTGGATAGGTCACCGTTGAATGATGAACCAAAAAACCTGCCTCCCATGTCGGTCACCCCCACGGTGTCCCACTCGGCAATCACACCGTACTTGGCAATGGTAGTGATCTCTAGGTATGTGCTCACAGCATTTTTAATATTGTTGTCAGTGAGTGGTGTTAATGGTGTGACCACAATTGGAACAATTGACAGAAGAACCTGAAACAGTCGCATTTACTTAGTTTTATTTAGTAAACATTCCTTTTATAGTGTCAAAAAAACAATCAAAATTTGAATTGAAACATGCCGTGCACCACGTCGCCCAGAGCGTGCACCCAGGTGTCCGAGTGGTTCTTCACAATGTCCACCACCTCGACCCCGGGCGATCCAATCAACTTGGCGTGCCGGCGGATTTCAGACAGGGTGTACAAATCGGCGTGGGCAATGTTTTCCAACAGAGTGCACCACAACGAACGCCGCGCCCGCACAATCTCAAACGCCTCCTGGACCTCGCGCAGAAACAGGGCGTACTCCGGTGAATCCTTGCCCCCCATCATTTGAATCGTGGGGGCGGTGACCCGCAACGGTTGCGTGATTTTAGGGTCGTGCCCAAACATGTAGGAGAAGTCGATGTGGGTCAACTCACCGTTGCAGACCACAATGTTCTGCAGGTGCCGGTCGCCCAGACCAACGATGTACGACAAAATGCACGAACCCACGACAGACCTACGAAACTTGGCTTTCGTGATCTTTGGCGCCGTGTCGGGGAACTGGTTGTAGACGTAGGTACTCAGGCTGTTGCCCAATTCGTACAGGGTTTTCGACGCCAACATTTGCACCCAACCCCCCCTCGGCGTGACAAAGACCGGGTACACCAGGCATCGGATGCCCATCCCCCGCAACATCCGACACAGGACCATGGTGCACTTGTCCTTCCGCAGGTCGGCGGTCTTGATCAACACTTGGATTTCACCGGCAGACGTGTCCAGCGTCACGGCGTGCGGCTTGGACGCCGAACCCAGTTGGACCACCCCCAACACGCGGTACACCGTCACGGACGGGTCGTACGGCAGTTTGGCGGGGACAATGTTGGTGGGTCGCACAATACTCCTTTCCACCGCTCGGATCAGGTTGTCCGTCGCTTTGATTTCGTTCTTCGTCTCCGGAGACATCCTTTTCAACAGAGCACGCAACACCCGCTGGTTCCGGTCGTTGGTGGCGTCCGCGGCACACTCAAAGTACAACGCGTACGCAAAGTCAATCCGGACGTGGAGGTCCAGAAGGTCCAGCACGACGTTCGTCTGCAACCACCACGGCATGAAACGCACAATGTCCGACGTCTCGAACCGGTCAAACTGCCGCAACACCCACGCCTTGTGCATCTGCAGCACGTGCACGCCGTAGTGGGAATTCAGGATCTGCACCATGTCCGAACAAGAAACATCGACGTCCTCGTACAAACCCACAATGCACAAACGACGGATTGACCACGGGGTCCCCGAACGGGTTGCCGAACGGGTGCCCAAACGGGTCCGAAGCAACGTTCGTTCCAATCGAGAGTATTTGACGTGCAGCATCTTCTGCGGGATCTGTTGCACGACGCTCGACAGTGTCGCGGTGGCGAGCCTCCACTTCTTGCAGACAGGGGGCATGTCGAACGGCAACAGTGCAAACACCCGCACCAAGTACTCCACGCTCTTCATTGTTCGTATGGAGTCGTGGCAGGGGGCACACACCCGCTGCTGCCCCTCCCACCGGTCCCTGGCGAACGAGGGGATGGCGGCTTTGCCAGAGGTGCACTGGTCGCAAAAAATATGTCCACACTTGCGACAGTGGTGTCTTCGAGTCAACAAAGAAAAAACTTTGCCACAGGAGCACTGGTTGACAGTGTGATCGGCAATCCACATTAAACCTACCCTATATAAGCAGCGAAAATATGTATAAATAATGACTTCTGCTGAACCAAAAGATTCTACCTGGGACACCTACTTTGGAAAACCCGTCATTCCTTACGAACGCGCGGACAACCACCTCTCTCACGAGACGTACAATCTGCCCAAAGCGTACGAGGGCAAAAACAAACATTTGGAGGACGTCCTGGACTTCATGATTCGCAAGGAGGACGAGTTCTACACCAACAAACTCTTGCCGTGGTCGTACACCGATGAACTCCACGTCCAATGGGAAATCTTTCGGTTTAACCGCACATTGATGGACGTCGAACCCGAACAGGGGATCCCACGACTCGTCACCGCCGAGACAGAAAGCCGATCGGACAACCTTCTCCGCAGAGGTCTGGCGTTCATCATTGAACACGGGTTCATGACCACCGACAGAGGACGAAGACACTTCATGATGAACCTGCAGCAAATCACCGACGCCGTGCACACCACCGCCTACTTTGGGGTCATGCACGCCTTGCTCTCCACCAAACAACACTACAAGTCGTGGCTCAGAGAAACAGACCGCACCGCCAAAAAACCCAGAAATTTACTGCGACACGAACGCAACAACTGGGCGTGCGTACAAAAAACACACAAAGGACTCTACGTACTGGACGCCGAACTCAAACACCAAATGAAAAAAAACGGCGTCGTGCCCAACGTCTGGGTCTTCCCACCCAAAATGTCCATCTACTTGGACATGGCGCCCATTGAGCAGACAGAGTACAGATTGAAAGGTCCACAGGCTGCCGGAAACTTGGAGGACGACCGAACCGGAAAGGGCATTCGATGGAGAGACACGGACGTGTTCGAAGCGGCGACGTTCGACATTGATTTTGTCAACGACGACCACGATCTGCTGCAAAGAATGAGACAGTGCGGCGAGTTCTTTATCATCCCAGACGGTTCACACGCCATCAAAATCTTTTCCGCCGACCACGACGAGTTTAAAACAATCAGTTACGATTACGCCTACTCGAGAGCATTGAACCACCAGTACGAAAAACGCTCGTCACATCCTCCTATTGCGGGAATTAGATCCCGTATCACGTTTGGAGCAGGCGACGAAGCGACGAAAATGTTCAAACAACATGTGGGTAACAAGATTTCACAAGCGGCGGGGAAATTTTTATTGGACATTCAAAAGAAACCTGGTTTGAAACCTAAGTTTGCTAAGGAATTCGATTTAAAAGATGATAAATATGCTAAGAAAGTTCAAGAAGTGGACAGCACACCCACTACCCCACAAGAGTTGGGTAGACTCAAACAAGAATTTTCTGGTTCACAACTACCAACTGTTATTGGTATGCCAAGTCTTTCCACTTTGGCAGACGGTTTTTGGTGTTGCAGCGAAGCGAAANTGGAAACACATTTAAAACAAATATTGTCTCTCTTTGAAAGACAAGCAAAAACACTTATTGAAGGATTAACTAAGACAGCAGGACCTTGGGACAAAATCAAAGCTTTGCGGCTGCTACTTGGTCAGTTTTACGGGTTTGCCAGAGCCAGTTGGGCTCTTGACGAAAAAGAAGAAGAAGACAAGATCGAGGACACGAAAAAAGGCAAAGACATCCTCATTTTTCGCCCGTTCCAGACCTACCGCATGAGTTCCGCCATTTTAGCTGCCGGCGGCAGAGACCTCGGCGAAACCTTTCACGGGCACCATGATTTTCAACTCTCGGACGACATCATTCGCAAAGTGCACGTCGGACACTACACCCACTACAGCAAGAGCGTCGTCAAACAACCCAAACGATACGCCATTGCTGAAGACGTCTTTGCACAGGGGTACGTGTCGGGCGAGGGAGTGGACTTTTTCACTGAAGACACTTTGAGAGAGGCGTTTCGCAGCGGTGAAATCGGCACCCCCGACTGCAAACCGTCTCTCGTCTCGTGGGTCATCGAAAAGGGGTGCGAAGCAACAGTGTTGGACATGATGGGCGAGTTTTCAGACCAGTACTCGGAGTACGGCGCAAGTGATTTTACGTACAGTCCCAGACTCAAAGAACTGTTACAAGATTGCAGCCTCAACAGAGAAGGCGTCGACGACGATGTCTTTTTGAGCGACCAGTACGTAGACAATACACTGTGCTTCAGAGGCAAACAGTTCACACAGAGAGCTCCCGGAGCCGAGTTTGTCTGCACCAGCTTGGGGCACGGGCATTGGAAGGGATTGACCTATTCAGGGTGCATGAACGTGAGAGAGGGGACCATCATGACCACGGACCACGTACAACATCAAGTAGGACAGAAACTCGTAAACTAATGAAAATATTTACTAAACACACCTCTACTCTTCTTCGCGTGGCAGTTGGCACACAGCGCCTGGCAGTTGTCCGCAATATCCTCACCACCCCTACTCAGTTCCACAATGTGGTCAATGTCCATCGCTTTTGGGTGAAGCAGATCCAGACACACCGCACACTTGTACTCTTGTCGGTACGCTATTTCCCAACGGTGCTTGGTAGAGTACTGCCGTTTGGGTTTGAGCGCCGCCAGGACAGACTGGACCACCTGCAACTGCCCGTAAGAACAACTGTCCGAGTACCATCGCAGAAACTTCTGCAAAGAACCCTTGGTCATCCAAGTACCGTCAATGGACAACGTACCGGGAAACTGGTCAAACTTGAGTGGTAGCGCACACGGTTCCACACTGTTGAGAGACCACTGCACGGTTTTCCAGTCGTACCACATTTGATTGTCCCGGTGTACGCAACAGAGATCCATTCTTGTAGATTTTTTAGGGTATATATAGACAACCATTACGTAAAAATGTCGAGCACGTCGACGTCGGACACGAACACGTCAAGCACACCAAGCACGCCGGACACGGACACGCAGGACACGGACACACCAAGCACGTCGGACATGAGTAAAAGGCGATTACTACAACCAGTTAGAACATTTGATAACCAATCATATGATACGTTAGGGGAACAGGTATCTTTTTTCAGACTTTTCGATCTATGGAAATTTAATCTTATTAATAGAAGAACAAACGTCATGATAAACGACATGTGGGAACAAAAAAGGGATAGTCGCATATTCAAGGTCCCAGAATATGGTTCCTTGGAGGATGCAATGAAGTTTGCACATCAAATACAACTTACTACACTCATGTACACAAGACAAAACCCATTCGTAATTCAAATTACCGGTAATCAAAAATTATACAACGAACTGGAGGAAAACGAACTGGAGGACCTCCCGGAAGCCCCGGAGTTTCACACATTAAGAATTTACGGTGACTATGTCCATATTATTGGCATTAAACAACATAAAATAAAACCAGTTTTAACAGGCACGTTTAAATTTGTTGGATCCAGTGCCGGTGCATGCCACCTCACCATTCAAAATCTAGACATGAAAGGGGGTCTCGGTTGTAAGTTTCAACATGCTACTGTTACAATGGTCAACGTCAATGTACAAAACAGTGGTCAACATGGTGTTAGAGTAGAGAATGGTGACATTACATTAAAACAGTGTATATTTAGTGGAAATGGGTATTGGGGACTATATGTACAAGGCAGTGTCTTAGCTTCGGACTGTCGTTTTGAAGGAAATTCTTGGGGCGGTGTGCGACTTGAATCGTTAAAATCATTAAACTCACAATTACAACCAACATTTTCAGAATTCAAGAAATGCATTTTCAAAAACAACACGTTTCAGACGTTTGAAGGTGTCATATTGAAATATGGGTTGCGCGTTCAAAGTAACGTGTATCTGTGGCAATGCTATGTAGACAAACTTCATGCAGACGTGTATAGATCGTGGACACAACAGTTGCCGACTACAATATTTCAATATGAATCAACCATACCAGAAGCCTTTTTAGATGAGGATCAGACTGTACGTAACCCCAACTTGATATTAGCAAACGGTTCTCTAATACAAAAATGTTCAGAAACCTATTACAACATACGGGTGAAGGTCCAAACCAACAAGACCAAGACCAAGACCGAGACCAAGGAGACCAAGGAGACCAAACTCAGACTCTAGGGTTCCTAGGGTTCCTAGGGTTCCTAGGGTTCCTATTTAGGGCTCCGACACATAACACAATGGGGTGCTTCGCTTCCATTTATTCCAAGACAACGACCGACGTCATCACAGAGTTAAAACAGTTAGACATGTCGCTGCGAGAAATGGTCTACAAGTATGACATACAACTGGAAAAAATCAACAACGAACTAAAAATAAAGGTAGCGGAAAAGGCACCCAAAGACAGACTCATGGTACTCCTGCGACAACGCAAAATTCTTAGGAATTATTTAACACAATGCGAAAACCGCATGACCGTCTGCACACAGAAACAGTGCTCGCTCGAACAGTTGGAGATCACCAAAATGCAACTGGACGCCATCAAAAGCACGAGCAAAATATTCAAACGGTTCACAAACAGACACACCGTGGAAAAAGTTGAACAACTGCAGGAGTCCATGTGCGCTTTGCAGGACGACATGATGGACATCTCAGATATTTTAAACCAACCCACACTTGACGACTTGGATGTGGAAGACGAACTGGAGGAGCTGATGGCACTCGTGGGCACGGACACCATGGACACGAATACGGACACCACAGACACGAATACGGACACCATGGACATGGTTGTGGAGTTTCCAAGCATAGATACCGAAAACACAGAGTCGGACGAGAGAGTACTGTTAGCTATTTAACATTTTTATTTTACTGTACAAAAATTTCTATTATCCTCGACCACAAGGTTTATGATAATCATCCACCCAAGCAAAGTTTTAGTGACCAAACTGTTAGCAACGTATACCATCTCTATCAACACATTCAATTCCATTCCACAAACCTTCTTTGGGTCCTTTGGGTCCTTTGGGTTTGGCACACATTCGGGTTTGAAAAACAAATGCAAAGGGTACTTGTACCACAATTGCACAAACTGCGTAACCCCAAAAATATTGTACAACCCAAACACCACAAAAATTGCCACCGTCACCCAATCCGGTGGTCCCACGTCCGACTCACGCACGCTCACAAAATACTGTTTGAGAATTACTCCCACGTACGCCGACAACATCGTCACCCATCCAGTAAGGTGCGCAATCCAACCAATCCGGCGCGTCGTCAGGCGCTCCACCAACTGGTCGTCAAACAACAACTCCGCAATCAGTCCCAACATCATGGTCACAAAAGTCAACGACGCCACAGCCAACATGGCGTAAAACTCGTCTATGCCAGACACCAAAGCTATGCAGACCAACATGATCGTCGCGGACAAAGAGTACTCGACAAACCGCAGCGGGTTCACACCACGCTGCTTGATGTTGGTGACGTAGTCCCTAGAAAACCCGGTGTAACCCTGGAAAAGAGCAGAAAGAATGTGAAAAGCAAAAATCAACCACAACAACGACAAGGACATCATAGATACCTTGTCGCGGGGATTCACCAGAAATGTACCCTCACCACCTTCCACAATGTACTGGTTGGGCGGGCACGGGGCAGTGCTGTTGTAGGGTGTCCAAGACGCGTACGTGTCGTAAATTTGGTACTGCTTGTCATCACCAATCACCAACGTCAGTACGGCGTTGAACAAGTGACCGCCCGCTGCTACCCAATTGACAATTTCAAAAGATTCAGTCTTGCACGGCACATGTAGAACTTCTGTTGCTTCTGCCACTGGTACAGTTTTCACTGTTTCAGGCTCTGGTAAAACTGCCACAGATGGGATTTCAGATAGTCGCAGCCGTAATTTGACATTCATTTTTTTTATAGTTAAAACTTTACTTATATACTAACATAAAAACGCAGTTTCTGGTTTTGTTTCCTACTTGATTGACAATATTACAATACAAAACGGCTGGAACATACGAAAAATACGAATACAGCATAGGAAAAGTTTTCATATTAAATTAAAAATACTATATATAGTAGCAGTTGTTTGAGAAAACTGAAGAAATGTGGAGTGACTATGATATTATACAAGGCATCATTCAAAATACAAATGGAGATAAATGCAAAGTTGGACAACCGCGGACTTCTCCGCTACTTGAACGTGGAGAATACTACAAGTGGGGAGAAGAGCCACGGACATCTCTGCTAGATGGAGATCTTGGAATTTTTTACGAATGGCGTCGTATAGAAGAGAACTCTAGCGGGGGTGTGCCATCGGAGTATCGTCTCTTTCTGACTCAACTGGGAAAAAAAAGACAAGCCAAAGCTATTGTAGATAAACAGAAAAAGCAAAGTAACAAAAAACAACCAATGTGGGGTGCTAAAGCAGGAGTTAATATGGAAAAACATAGGAAATTTTTGGAAAAACAGGCATATGATAAAATGAAAACGGAGAAGAAAAAAAGGGATGATGATATAAAGCGTCGGTACCACGAAAACAAAAAAAGCAGAAAACTTGCCAGAGATATGCTTCGTTTGTAGTAAAAAAAACATGATGGGATCAACAGACATTCACCTCTGCAAATTGCATAAAAGGGCACCCGGACATGAGTGTTTTTTCTCTCACTTGTAAAAAAGTTTAACCCTTAAACCCCTTATTTTGACGCGATAAAGCATGCTCCAGAAAAAACATCTCAAAAAAACGTAAAAATACCCCGGTAACCCCCTTATATNAACCTAA
>JGI20154J14316_10002141_pt1 | contig 16964 bp, 15 predicted proteins | sample COG_04_FD_14316 | JGI IMG/M metagenome (IMG submission 14316) | reverse complement strand
AATTAGATGGAACCGCTAAAGGTGGTGTAGTTATTGGAATAAGTGATCAATTTAAAATCCCAGTAAAATATATTGGTGTAGGCGAAGGTATTGACGACCTTCAAGTTTTTAATAAAATTGAATTTGTAGACTCTTTTTTTAAATAAAAAATTGCTGTTTATGCAGGAATCTAATAAGCTAATTCGGATCCCTATTAACAAAGTTTAAGGCTTTGAGGAAAAAATAAAATTATAAAAAAAACACCTGCCTTCGCAGGAAATAGCTATGCGTACCAAAACTCTAAAAAAAAATAAAATTAACGTAATTACGCTAGGATGTTCTAAAAATGTCTACGATAGCGAAGTGTTAATGGGCCAATTAAAAGCCAATCAAAAAGAAGTTGTACACGAAGAAGAAGGGAACATAGTAGTAATTAATACTTGTGGTTTTATTGCGAATGCAAAAGAAGAGAGTATAAATACTATATTGGAGTACGTGCAGAAAAAAGAAGAAGGCACCGTTGATAAAGTTTTTGTTACGGGCTGTTTATCGGAAAGATATAAACCAGATCTTCAAAAAGAAATTCCAAGTGTAGATCAATACTTTGGTACTACAGAGTTACCAGGCTTACTAAAAGCATTAGAAGCTGATTATAAACATGAATTAATTGGAGAACGATTAACAACAACTCCAAAAAATTATGCTTATTTAAAAATTGCAGAAGGTTGCGATCGACCTTGTTCTTTTTGTGCGATCCCAATAATGAGAGGAAAACATAAAAGTACTCCCATCGAAAATTTGGTAATAGAGGCTGAAAAATTAGCTGGAAATGGAGTTAAAGAATTAATTCTAATTGCACAAGATCTCACCTATTACGGTCTAGATATTTATAAAAAAAGAAACCTTGCTGAATTACTAAAAGAACTTATTAAGGTAGAAGGTATCGAGTGGATTCGTCTGCATTATGCATTTCCTACTGGATTTCCTCTAGATGTGTTAGAGGTAATGAGAAATGAACCTAAAGTGTGTAATTATATAGATATTCCATTACAGCATATTTCAGATTCAGTTTTAAAGTCGATGAAACGCGGTTTTGGAAAAGAAAAAATAAATCGTTTATTAAAAGATTTTAGAGAAAGAGTACCTGGTATGGCTATTAGAACGACTTTAATTGTTGGCTATCCTGGCGAAACTGAAGAAAACTTTCAAGAGTTAAAACAATGGGTAACCGATATGCGTTTTGATCGTTTAGGATGTTTTACCTATTCTCATGAAGAAAATACCACAGCTTACTTATTGGAAGATGATGTTCCTGAAGATGTAAAAATGCAGAGAGCTAATGATATTATGGAGATCCAATCTCAAATTTCTTGGGAATTAAATCAAGAAAAAATAGGAAAAGAGTTTAAAGTTGTTATTGATCGAAAAGAAGGAAGTTATTTTGTTGGAAGAACTCAATTTGATAGTCCTGATGTTGATAATGAAGTGCTAATTAATGCAGAAAAAGACTATATTCGTACTGGTGATTTTTCTACCGTAAAAATAACGGCTGCAGAAGATTTTGACTTATATGCAGCAGTAATAGTAGAAAAATAGAATTCTATTTTTAATACCTAATATTCTTATATGCTAAGATACCTAGCTTTCATTTCCATTATGATTTTGCTATTGGTTTCTTGTAAAACAGAAACATCAAAAAGTGAACCTGCAGTTCTTGATAATATCAGACATACTGCTATTATTAAAATTAAAAATCCATCTACATTAAATAGTTCTTTGCCCAGACTCTTTAGTGATGGTGAAAACTTATTAATGTCCTGGATTCAAAATAAGGATAGTATAGTCAGCTTAAAATATTCTAAATTTAACGGTATTAATTGGACTGCTCCAACAGAAATAATTTCAGGATCAGATTGGTTTGTTAATTGGGCAGATTTTCCAGCTATCGCATATAATAATGGAAGTATTTTAACAAATATTCTAAAAAAATCAGCAGAAGGGACCTATACCTACGATATACATTTACAATTGTATTCAAAACAAAAAAATACTTGGAAAAATAATATTTTATTAAATCAAGATGGTATAAAAAGCGAACATGGATTTGTTTCTATGTTGCCTTACAATAATGATTCCTTTTTTGTTACCTGGTTAGATGGAAGAACCTTGGTCGGTGTTCCAAAAGAAAATGAACAAATGACACTTAGGGCTGCATTTATAGATGCTGAAGGAGAAATTACAAACGATATTTTATTAGATGATAAAACTTGTGAATGTTGTAATACTGCTGCAACAATGACAGCAAATGGACCCATAGTAGCTTATAGAGATCGATCGGATACTGAAATAAGAGATATTTCTATAGTTCGATTTGTAAATGGTAATTGGACGGCCCCTAAAAACGTTTATCAAGATCATTGGCAAATACCTGGTTGCCCTGTAAATGGTCCCGCTATAGATTCGTTTAATGACGCTGTTGTTTTAGCTTGGTTTACAGCAGAAAATGATAATCCAAGAATTCAAGTTTCTTTTTCTGAAAATCAAGGGGAGACATTTGGACTTCAATATCGCATTGATAACGGTAATGCAATTGGAAGAGTAGATGCAGTGATGTTAGATCAAAATAATGCCGTGGTTAGTTGGATGGAGCCAGATGGTATTGATACGCTTATTCAAATTTTAAAAGTATCTTCAAACGGAGAAAAAAACATACCAATTACCATCACTAAAACTAGAAGTGAACGTTCTTCTGGGTTTCCGCAATTGGAATTGGTTGGAGATAGATTATACGTTGCTTGGACTTCATTAGAAGATAAAAAACCGGCCATTAAAATAGTTACTGTATTAGCATCTGATTTATAATTTGAAAACACTTTTAATTATAGGGCATATATTTCCAGAGCCGACAACAACTGCTGCTGGCACTAGAATGATGCAATTAATTTCATTATTTGAAAAAGAAAAGTATAAAATTGTTTTTTCGAGTACAGCCTCCATTACCAATAAATCAGAAACTTTTAAAAGCACTTCTGTTGAAGTTAAATCGATAGTGCTAAACAATGTTAGTTTTGACAATTTTATAAAAGAATTAAATCCCTCTGTAGTTCTTTTTGATCGATTTATTACCGAGGAGCAATTTGGATGGAAGGTAGCTGAAAATTGCCCTGATGCCATGCGATTATTGGATACAGAAGATTTGCATTTTTTAAGAAAAGCAAGGCAAGAAACATTAAAAAAGAAACTGCCTTTAAGTGATTTAAATTTGTTTTCAGATGCTGCTAAAAGAGAAATTGCAAGTATGTATCGTTGCGATTTATCTTTAATTATTTCGGAATTTGAAATGAAATTACTTCAAAACACTTTTCATATTGATACTTCCTTATTATGCTATCTTCCCTTTTTAGTACATGAAATAGCGGAGGCTGAATTTAATAAATTCCCATTATTTGAAAATAGAAATCATTTTATAAGTATTGGAAATTTTTTACACGCACCCAACTTAGATTCTATCTTATTTTTAAAAAAAGAGATTTGGCCAGAAATAAAGAAAGAACTTCCAAAAGCTGAACTACATATTTATGGTGCTTACGCTCCTCAACAGATTTTAGAATTACATTCAAAAAAAGAAGGCTTTTTAATTAAGGGCTGGATAGCAAATGTTTCTGAAGTGATGAAAAACGCTAGAGTTTGTTTAGCACCCTTGCGTTTTGGAGCTGGCTTAAAAGGTAAGTTTATAGATGCGATGAAAAATGGAACTCCAGCTGTAACCACTAGTATTGGATCAGAGGGTATTTCAGGAAATTTTTCTTTTTCAGGAGCCATAGCAAATGACGTAGAAGGCATCGTAAATGCTTCCATAGCATTATATAATAATAAAGAAAATTGGTTGGCTGCTCAACAGAATGCAATGATTATTCTTAGTCAGCGCTTTAATTATAATTTGTATTCAGAAAAATTTATAGATCAATTAATACAGCTACAAAATACTTTAGATGCACATAGAAAGCAGAATTTTACGGGTCAAATTCTACAGCATCAATCGGTGCATGCAACAAAGTATATGGGTAAGTGGATTGAACAGAAGAAAAAAACTACAAATAAGTAAAATGAATTTAAAAAAGAAGTTATTTATTTTAGTATTTATACTTCTAAATATTTACGGATTGTTGTGTGGTGTTATTTATTTTTTCCAAGAAAACTTAATTTTCATGCCCTCTGTTCTTTCTCAAGAACATGTCTTTGAAATGAAAAGTTCATTTGATGAAATAAACTTGAAATCTTCAGATGGAGCTCACTTAAATGGACTTTATTTTAAAAAAGAAAATTCAAAAGGTGTTGTTTTATATTTTCATGGCAATGCTGGAAATCTACAAGATTGGGGGCAAATAGCTGATCTTTTTATAGATTTAGATTACGACGTACTTATTATGGATTATAGAGGTTACGGAAAAAGTAAGGGTGAGAAGTCGATGGAATTTTTATATGAGGATGCAGAATTGTGGTATGAATTTGCACAACAAAATTATTCTGAGTCTAAAATAATAGTTTATGGTAGGAGTATAGGAACCACTTTTGCTGCTTATGTCGCTGCTAAACACGAACCCAATAAATTAATTTTAGAAGCTCCTTTTTATAGCATGTTAGCCATTGCTAAGTCTAGATTTTCATTTCTGCCTATACGCTACTTATTGGATTATAAATTTCCAACCTATCAATTTATGGATGACATTAATTGTCCTGTTATTTTTTATCATGGCACCTATGATAAAGTGATACCTTATGATCAAGGAAAAAAATTATATGATAGTTTCAATACTGATAAAAAAGAATTAATTACCATTCCTATGGGTGGACATAATAATTTAAATTCTTTTAAAGAATATACAGAAAGTATTAGCTTAGAACTTTAAATTCTTATTGGTTTTATATGCTACACCTCCATCTTATAAGTAAGTACCATAAATTAGATTTCCAAATTCTTTACAGCTATTATTAAACGGATGTAATTACTTAATCCGCTCTATTTTTTTCTTGTATTTTTCTTACAATAGCAGCTGCAATATTTCTAGGCAATATTCGAGGTAAAAAAGAAAGGAATTTATTGAAATTTCCTGGAATCACAACCGACTCACCATTTAACATAGCTTTATAACCATATTTTGCGACTTCATCTGGTGAAGCCATGTTAAATCCTATTTTGTTTTCAGAAGTTTCTTGAGAGACCACTTCCTGAAAAGATGTTTTTGTCTGTCCTGGGCAAAGGACAGTTACAGTTACACCAGTTCCTTTTAATTCATTTGCTATCGCTTCAGAAAAAGACAAAATATATGCTTTAGAAGCATAGTAAATAGACATTAGGGGTCCAGGTTGAAAAGCTGCTAATGAGGACATGTTTAATATTTTTCCTTGACCTTTTTCAACCATTCCTTTTAATATTAATTTGGTTAAATGTGTAGTAGAAATAATATGTAAATTTAGCATAGAAGCTTCTCGTTCCCAATCGGTATTATGAAAATGACCATACAAACCAAAACCAGCATTATTTATTAAAACATCAATAGGGGTTTCTTTAATTTCTTCAAATAATTCAGAAGCGCAATTATGAGTACTCATATCCTTCCTTATCGTGATTACTTGAGTTTTATATTTATCTTCTAACTTTTTTTTAGTTTCCTTTAATTTTTCTGAATCGATATCAATTAAAATTAAATGATATGCATCCTTTGCTAGAAGTGTTGCAAATTCATATCCTAAGCCTGAAGCTCCTCCTGTTATTAATGCTGTTTTGATAGTCATATTAAATTGGTGTATTGTCAATCAACAAAATACAAATTAAAATTTGTAAAAGGCTGTTGCTAACTTTCCATTTTATCTGAAAGTAAAAACCATCGTTCGGTCTTTTTTTCAAGATTTTGTATGAGTTTTTGTAAAATGATAGATTGTTTTTGTATTTCTTCTGGATCCCAAGCTTCTGTAGAAAATTTATTTTCTAAAGTTTCCTTTTCACGTTCTAATTTAGCTACTTCGCGTTCTAATTTTGCATGTTCTTTTTGTTCGTTATAACTTAACTTAGATTTAGTTTCTTTTACTTTCCAGTTGTCTTTATTAGCACCAGTGTTGTTCGGTATTGTTTTACTTTCTGAAGGTTTACTGTCTTCATAAGTTCTAAAATCGGAATAATTACCCGGAAAATCCTCAACCACACTATTGCCTCTAAAAATAAATAAATGATCGACAATTTTATCCATAAAATAACGGTCATGCGACACCACCATTAAACAACCTGGAAAATCTAACAAAAAATTTTCTAAAACATTTAAAGTAACAATATCTAAATCGTTGGTGGGTTCATCTAATATTAAAAAATTAGGGTTTCTAATTAAAACGGTGCAGAGGTACAAACGTTTACGTTCACCACCACTTAATTTTTCTACAAAGTCATATTGCTTTTTACGATCGAATAAAAAACGTTCTAATAATTGTTGAGCCGAAATTTGCTTGCCTTTTTTTAAAGGAATAAAATCACCAAATTCTCGAACCACTTCAATGACTTTTTGATTCTCTTTTATGTGTATGCCATCTTGGGTATAATAACCAAACTTAACAGTATCCCCAATCACCACTTTTCCGGCATCTGGAGCAATACTGCCCGTAATCATATTTAAGAATGTAGATTTTCCAGTTCCGTTTTTACCAATGATTCCAATTCGTTCTCCTTTTTGAAAATTATATTCAAACTTTTTTAATATATTTTTAGCTCCAAACGATTTTGAAATGGAATGCAATTCGACCACCTTGGTACCCAATCGTTCCATGTTAAGCTCTATGTACTTCATGATCGTTTCTACGTTGATTCGCTCTGTTTTTTATATCTTGGAAATCATCAATTCTGGATTTGCTTTTTGTGGTTCGTGCTTTGGGTTGTCTTCGCATCCAATCCAATTCTTTTTTATAAAGTTGTTTTGCTTTGGAAGTTTCAGAAATAAAATTCTCGATTCGAGCATCTCTTTTCTCTAGGTAATAACTGTAATTACCCTTGTATCCATGCATTACTCCTTCATCTAACTCTACAATTTCGTTACAGACACGCTCTAAGAAAAAACGATCGTGTGTAACCATAAATAAGGTGATGTTACTTTTTGCGAAGAAATCTTCCAACCATTCGATCATTTCTAAATCTAAATGATTGGTGGGTTCATCTAAAATTAAGAGTTGTGGTTGTGCTAATAATGCATTAGCCAATGCCAAACGTTTTTTTTGACCTCCACTCATAGCAGCTACTTTTTGGTCTAGATCGTCTAATTTTAATTTGGATAATACTTGTTTATAAACGGTTTCATAATCCCAAGCTTGATTAGCTTCCATAGCATCAAAAGCTTTTTGATAGGCTTCTGCATCCTCTGGCTGAAGCAATGCTTTTTCATAATCTGCAATAATTTTAATGATGAAATTATCAGAAGTTTGAATGATTTCCTCAATGGTGCAATTTGGATCTAATTTAGGATCTTGAGATAGGTATGAGATTTTTATATTTTTACGAGAAACTACATTACCGGTATCTGGGATGTCATCACCGGCAATTATATTTAAAATGGAAGTTTTACCAGTTCCGTTTTTAGCAACAAAACCTATTTTTTGTCCTTCGTTGATACCAAAAGAGATGTTTTTAAATAAAATACGATCTCCATAAGATTTTGAAATATTTTCAACAGATAAGTAATTCACAAGTTATGTTTTTTTACAAATTAAGGTGTTTTTATTTACTAAAATGAGAATTAGTTTTAATATTACTAAGCTTACCTTATTTTAAAGTAATTTTTATTGTTTTTCAAATAGTATTTTATGTTTTTTATGATTGTACAAGTTTGCTTTTGAAATAGAAAACTAAATAAATATACCTGACAATTAAAGCAACAAATAATGGAATTAATACAAAAGTAAATACTTGAACTCCTGTAATCCAATGAAGACATAGTAATATCAGCATTAGTATTTGAAAAAATACATACCTTCTGAGCCAAGGTCTTGGGTTTTTCTTAGCAATAGTCAATGCAAAAAATAGGGATAAAGGAAAAGCCCATAATAGATTATAGTTATTATGTGTAGTAGAATGATCAGTTGCAAACCAAAGTAAAAGTAAAAGAACTCCTATGACCCCAGTGATACTATAAATACTAATATCTAGCCAGCGACTTCTTGTTTTGTTTTTAAAATCTTTATACGTTATTCCTAAAATTATAAAAGCCAATAGTCCCATTATAAATAGGGGACTTGTAAAAAAGTTAGATTTATTTTCCTTGGGTGAGTTGATAAATAGATTTATGGTTGTTTTTACTAAACTTATCTCTTCTTGACCTCTATTTAACTTGGCTTTATCGGCTTCTTTAAAAACATATTCTGGTAAAAATTGATATTCCCAAAAAGAAGCTTTTTGGTCCACTACCGCTCCAATAGCAATATCCATTCCGAAACTTCCCCAAGTATTCCAATAGACATTTTTTTGAATCAGTTCTCTAAATGTATAGGAATTACTATCAAATCGATCTAGATAGCTAATTTTATTTTTTAAGACAATTACCAAAACATCTCGTATTTTGGTAGCACAATTATCAAAAAAGAAATCATATTTATAGCTTCTGTTTTCTGGTTCGTAATTAGCTTGCAGAAAATTAAAGATATCTTGTTTTTCTGTTGAGTTTAAGTTGAGTATTTGTTCTTTAATCCATCTGTTTTGCTTCGCATAATAATTATAAAAGGGACTAAAGTTATTTCTGTCCAAGTTATATAAAAGCTTCCCTTGTGCAAACTTTAGATAAAAGTTAGGGGTATTAAAATCATAAACTCCATAATTATAAACTACATCGATGTTTTGGTTAGTATCTTTTACTCTAAAAGCACTGTGGCCAAAACTGTCGTTTAAAACATCTCCGGGTCCCATTGTAAGAATGCTAACTTCCGCAGTATCAGAAAGCCTAATTTCTTGAGCGATACCCTTAGTGGTAAGAAATATAATTAATACAAAATATAAAATACGAATGTGATATAAATTCATTTTAAATAAATTCATTTTAAAATTAAACAAATTACGTTTACCTAAATAAACTCCAGTCTAAGGTCACTGAAAATATATTAGAATATAAAGCAGCACTCTGATCTCCTAAATCGGTAAGTGCATAGTCAATTTGAATTCCTTTATATTTGAAACCAACACCAATATTTGGCTGAAATCCGATAGATTCATTTCCATCTAATTGGGTTATATTCTGAAAATTACCAATTCCAGCTCTAATAAAAACCATATCTATGTATCCAAACTCTAATCCAAGGGCAGGGGTGAAGCTTGTAAAAGAAGTAGAGACTAAATCATTTGTTGGTGCAAATCGAAAGTTCAAATCTATTTCTGTAAGCAGTACATAATCATAATGAAAAATAAATTTTCTAGACATTCCAAGGTTTAATTTTGGAATGGTAATTTCGGTAGTTTCAGGAAGTTCTTGATTTTGACCTTCTATAGCACCTTGTATTTCAGCAAACTTATCTTCATCTATAGCCCATGCATTAAAAGTGGTCGTAATATCACGAACCATTATTCCAAATTGCCAATCTTTTTTGTTAAACTGAAGGCCTACATCTAAACCAAATCCCCATGAAGAGGCAAAATCCCCGATAATTCTTCTAATTACCTTTGCATTAACTCCAATATTTAAACCATCTAATGGCAGTGCTCTTGCATAAGAAAAAGTAATTCCATAGTCTGCAGTAGAAAAGAGGCTAATTCGACTGTAATCTATATTTCCCTGATCGTCTATTAATTGAGTGGTATTTAATATGTCATCTACTCCAAATCGAATTATAGAAAAAGCTACTGCACTACGATCGTCCAATGGCATCGCAAATGCACCATAATCGTAACTAGCAATATTAGAAAAATAGGAAGCATGCATTAAAGAGAATTGATTGTCCTCTAAAGCCAATAAACCTGCAGGATTCCAATATCCTGAGTTTACATTAGCACTAGAAGCGGTGACTGCATTTGCCATTCCAAAGGCAGCAGCATCTACTCCAATATTCATAAACTCATTAGAATATTTTCTAACAGATTGAGAATTTGCTATGATGCAGATAAATAATAAACCAATAAATAATTTCTTCTTCAAGCTTTAAGATTTGGGCAAAAGTCTTACTATTTTATAAGGTTATAAACTATAATATTAAGTACATATTGTAAAAGACAAAAATACTTTTCTATTTTTACATTTTTTATGTTAATTGAATGAAATTTATAATGATTTAATAAAAGATTAAAATCAGTCAATTTTTAGAGTTAGACCTATTTGTTAGGTTTTTTTAAGTAATCTATAAATAGGTTTTAAAGCTTTAGTAGCGAATTATAATTAGTGAAAAATAATAAAGATTGCTAATTTAATTTAATACGATCTACCCATATAATTAATTAAGAAACATTAACATTGATAAAAATAATATTTAACGTAAAAAGTTAAAGCGATAAACAATACATTTACACTAAACTATTTACTCATTAACCAGGTCATTATGAAAAAGCACATTCCTAATTTAATCACATCACTTAATTTACTATGTGGATGTCTGGCTATATTATTTGTTATAAGTGGAGATTTAGTAATCGCTTCCTTATTGGTCATCCTTGGAATGTTTTTTGATTTTTTTGATGGTCTAGTAGCAAGGATACTTAACGTTCAAAGTGTAAATTGGCAAGCAATTAGATTCCCTAGCAGATATGGTAAGTTTTGGAGTTGTTCCAGGATTAATTATGGTTCAGTTACTTAACAAAGCAATCGCGCCACAAGCATTAGAAACAGGGTTTGAAAATTTAGAAACAATTAGGGGTTTAGCATCTGAAATGAGCTTTATTCCATTGATAGGAATGCTTATTATCATCGCTTCTGCATTTAGACTTGCTAAATTTAATATAGATATAAGACAAACCGATAGTTTTATTGGCTTACCGACTCCTGCGAACACATTATTAATTATCAGTTTGCCATTAATATTTGAATTTCAATACACAGCCTTTATAGAAAGTGTTATTTTTAATCAATGGTTTTTACTAGGAGTTACCTTCATTAGTTCTTTCTTGTTAAATGCTGAACTCTCTTTATTTGCTCTAAAGTTTAAAACTTNGAGTTTTTCCGCTAATAAAATTCGGTATGTTTTTTTAGCAATTAGTATCCTTGCAATCTTGTTGTTAAAGTTTATTGCTNTCCCTATTATAATTTNACTCTATATACTGATGTCCTTAATCTGGAAAGAATAAATATTATTTTTCAATAATTTTAATTTTAAACAGTTTGTTCCAGTTTTTACCNGTGATGTAAAGAATATTAGGTTCTCCTTTATAAGCAATNCCNTTGAGTACCTCATCATCTGGATTTTTAACGGTCACGTTATTTTTTAATGTAGTTAAATCGATNACCCCTTCAACAGCNCCGTTTTTTGGATTTACAATAGCGATAGCATCTTTAAGATATATNTTNGCATATATTTTTCCTTCAACCCATTCTAGTTCATTTACAGATTTTATTTTACTAGAATTCGTATAAATTTCTATNTAATCTTCTTCAGCAAGGNTATTTGCATTAAGCTTCCATATTTTTTGAGTTCCATCACTTTTAAATATACTTGTTCCATTTTCGCACAATCCCCAACCTTCCAAGCTTTTTCCATAAACAAATGAACCTGTTTTTTTTAAGGTTTTTAAATCATAAATAAATCCTGTTTTTTCCCTCCAGGTCAATTGGTAAATTTTATCATTTAAAATCGTCAAGCCTTCCGCAAAATAAGCATCTGATAATGGGACATTAGTAAGTACTGCTCCACTTTTATAATCAGTTTTTCTTAATGTAGAATTTTTATATTGCCCAGTACTTTCATATAAGGTGTCATTAGCAAATTCAAGCCCTTGAGTATATGCAGAAGTATCGTGAGGATATTCTTCTAAAATCGCATAGGTATATAATTTAGGTGTTATTGAAGAAAGTATCCTTACTTTTTTTGAAACTTCATATTCTGCTCCTTTTGAATAAACCTTAGCAATTAAAGACCTATTTCCTAATTTTTGATTTTTAAGATTGATTTTTTTTCCTGAAATATTTTTTGAAGAGACAATTTTTTCTAAATTCATTAATAAACAATAGAATCGATTGGACTTTCTTTTTTATTATTTATTGATACCACAAAACTATCATTGGGCGTATATGTTTTTTTAGTATCTTTAATTACAAGGTCAAATAAATCGCTCGCAGGTCTTACTTTATCCTCACAACTAACAAAAGAAAATAGCCCTAAGTAGCCAAGCAGGAGTAGCTTAAATAATTTCATTTTTTTATAAATTTACCGCAATATATTTATTATTAATCAAACCGGTCATACATTTTAATGTTTTCATCTAAGTCTAAAGGGTATATTATTAAACTTTTTAATACTTCCTCTTGAGTTGAGGTAAATTTTAAAATTTATTGAGTTAATAATATTCTACTGCAGAATGGCTTATTCAAAATAATAATTATTTAATAATTTAGAAGAAAAGATTGTTAAAAATGTAAATTGCATTATCTTTGCATCGGCAAGTCCTACACAACTAGCTCCTGTTGAATCCCCCAGGGTGGGAACGCAGCAAGGGTAAACGGTCGTAGCAGTGTGATGTAGGTAGCTTGCCATTTTTTGTACCCGAAATTTAGATAGTATTAAATAAAATTTTTCATTTATTTATCTTTGCTAAAATGTTAAAAGTAGTATTAGTTACAGGTGGGTCTTCAGGAATTGGGAGAGCAATTGGAAAATTGCTTTCCGAAAACGGATTTATAGTATATGGTACTAGTAGAAATCCTGAAAAATATAATGATGATGTTTCTTTTCCTCTTTTAAAAATGGAAGTTACCGATCCTAATTCTATTAAAGAGGTCATAGCCACTATCATTAATAAAGAGCAGCGGTTAGATATCGTTGTTAATAATGCAGGAGTTGGTATAACAGGTCCTATTGAAGAAACTCCTGAATTAGAAATTAAAAAGGCTTTTGATATTAATCTTCATGGGCCAATAAATGTAATAAAATCGGTACTGCCTCAAATGCGTAAGCAAAAAGGTGGTTTGATTATTAATGTTACTTCCATTGCTGGATATATGGGTTTACCTTATCGTGGTATTTATTCTGCAACCAAAGCTGCATTAGAAATTACAGCAGAAGCATTTAGAATAGAGGTCAAACAATTTGGTATTAAGATGACCAATATTGCTCCAGGAGATTTTGCAACTAATATAGCTGCTGGAAGATATCATGCTCCAGTTTTAGAGCACTCTCCTTATAAAGAAGCGTATAATAATACCTTGGATATTATGAATACCCATGTAAACCAAGGGAGTAACCCTATGGAATTAGCTCATGTAATTTTAAAAGTAATTAATAAAAATGTACCTCGTGTTCGTTATAAAGAAGGGAGCTTACTTCAAAAATTTTCTATTGTATTAAAACGAATTTTACCTAGTAACTGGTATGAAAAAATGTTAATGAAGCATTATAAATTGAAGTAAAAATTATTTTTGTTTTTATTAACATTCGTAATTAGTAACTTTTTATATTAAAAGTTTCATCACCTTTATTACTTATGTATTTTTGCTGAAATCAATACATACTCTTTTACTAATTAAATCCAATTTTATGAAATTTTTTGTTGATACTGCTAACCTAAATCAAATACGCGATGCTCAAAACCTAGGAGTTTTAGATGGTGTAACTACCAACCCATCGTTAATGGCTAAGGAAGGTATTACAGGTCGTGAAAATATATTAAAGCATTACGTTGCTATTTGTAATATAGTTGACGGAGATGTTTCTGCTGAGGTTATTGCTACCGATTTTGATGGAATGATAAAAGAAGGTGAAGAATTGGCAAGTCTTCATGAGCAGATCGTAGTTAAATTACCAATGATTAAAGAAGGCGTTAAAGCTGCAAAATATTTCTCTGATAAAGGGATTAGAACCAATGTTACTTTAGTGTTTTCTCCAGGACAAGCTCTATTGGCTGCAAAAGCTGGAGCAACATATGTATCTCCTTTTATTGGAAGATTGGATGATATTTCAACTGATGGATTAAATTTAATTGCAGAAATACGGTTGATTTACGATAACTATGGCTTTGAAACTCAAATTTTAGCTGCTTCTGTAAGACATACCATGCATGTGATAGATTGCGCAAAACTTGGAGCTGATGTCATTACTGGTCCATTATCTTCAATTGAAGGGCTGTTAAATCATCCCTTAACAGATATCGGTTTGGCTAAATTTTTGGCAGACTATAAAAAAGGAAATTAATTCTAGAATTTTATTGGTTTAAGTATCCCAAAAGAATTTCTTCAATATTAATATTAAAGAGGTTGGAACTTCCATTAATAATAATTCCGGTTTTGTCAACAATAATAGCTTTATTAATTGTATAAATAACCAATTCTTTTTCAGCTTTAGAAGAATTTTCGAATTGAAATTCTTTACCCTTATTATATCCAAATTTATTTACAATCGAAATCCAATCATTAAAATTAGAATCGGTATTAATGCCAATAAAATCATATTCAGGAAATTTTGAATTTAATTCAGAAATTCGATAGTGTATGTCCTTACTGTGATTCATTGATTTTTCAGACCAGAAATATAATACTGATGGCTTTTTAATTATGGACTGTAAATCTTTAATCGTCTTTTCTGTAGTAATTAAAGGATGGTTTGATATTTTATTTCCAGAGGTTAATTTCATGGAGGCATTAGCAAGATCTTTTATATCATTATGATGTTTTTTGTTTGAATTAGTCTCTAGAAAAATATTAAGTATTTTTTCCTGACTTTTAAGCTCATTAGAACTTAATAAATACCTTCCAGCAATACTCATTACCATACTATTTTTTAAAGAATCGTTAGTTACAAATTGATCTATTAATTTAATTTTATGATAATTATGATCAACTGAATTACGTAAATAATAGTCAGTTTCAACAGTAGGTTTTAAAGCTAAATTATCAAAATACCAAAATAAAAAGCGATAATATGGGAAATATGACCTTAGTGATTTACTTCCAAAATCAATAGAATCTCTGTGGGAATAAAAGTTGTCAGGAATTTCAAAATAACTATCTGACTCTTTTTTACGTTCGTTTGCGTTTATATAAATTTCTTTTTTTGAATAGTAATCATAATTAATACTTGCTTTTGCGATTTCTTTAAATTTGTCATCGGGTTTATTTTTTAAAGCAAATTCCTTATATACTAACAATCTTATGTTTCTCAGGGAATCTAGTTTTTGTTCAAAATTTACAGGTGCTAACTTATAAAGTTTGGGCATTAATTCAATTTCTTCTTCATTATGCAAAAACATTTCCATTAAAAAATTATTTCTTTCTGCACCAATTCCCGTAAAGTAAAGAGATTCGTCAAAATCTAGGGTATTTACTCGAAACATTAAACTGTCTGATGGTTTTAAGTAAAAGACTTGATATTCCTTATGGCTAAATGAATAAATACCCTCTTCTATGTTTTTAGCTTTGTATATAAAAAAATTATTAGCGTCAAGTTTAAGGCTATCTAAAAATTGTTCATCTTTATAAAAAATAACATAATCTTCTTTTGGGTTCACAATTTCTCCACCCACGTAAGTAAACAGTGGAGTGCCAACCTCCTTGTTTTTACATGAAAAGATAAGTAGTGAAATTATGCATAAAAAGAGTAAATTTTTAGTCATGTGAGCATAATAAATCATTTAACAAAAATAAAACCTACCGACCATCATTTTGTTAATAACGAGTTAAAAGAAATTAAAATTTTTTAAATGCGCTAATTTGACTTAAATAGTTATTTTTGCGCCAAATTTCACAAAAGAAAAAACTATGCTTTCAGTTTCTAATTTATCGGTTCAATTTGGTAAACGTATATTATTTGATGAAGTAAACACTCAGTTTGTTCAAGGTAATTGCTATGGGATTATAGGTGCAAATGGCTCCGGTAAGTCAACATTATTAAAAATAATTTCTGGAAAACAAGATCCAACTTCTGGTCATGTTCATTTAGCTCCAGGAAAAAGAATGTCGGTTTTAGAACAAAATCATAATGCTTTTGATGATTTTATGGTATTGGAAACTGTTGTAATGGGTAATAAAGATTTATTTAAAGTGAAGTCTGAAATAGATAAACTTTACGAAAATTACACGGATGAAAATGCTGAAAAAATAGGAGAACTTCAATTAATTTTTGAAGAAATGAACGGTTGGAATGCCGAAAGTAATGCGGCTACGATGCTATCTAATTTAGGTGTTGGAGAAAGTTTGCATTATACTTCTATGGCAGATTTGGATGGTAAGCAAAAAGTGAGAGTGCTTTTAGCTCAGGCATTATTTGGGAATCCTGATGTTTTAATTATGGATGAGCCAACCAATGATTTGGATTATGAAACGATTTCTTGGTTAGAGAACTTTTTAGCTAATTATGATAATTGTGTGATTGTTGTTTCTCATGATAGACACTTTTTAGATTCGGTTTGTACTCATATTAGTGATATTGATTTTGGTAAGATATCTCACTTTAGTGGTAATTATACTTTTTGGTATGAAAGTAGCCAACTAGCGGCAAGACAAAGAGCGCAGCAAAATAAAAAATCAGAAGAAAAGAAAAAAGAATTACAAGAGTTTATTGCCCGTTTTAGTGCGAATGTTGCTAAATCTAAACAAGCAACATCTCGAAAAAAAATGATTGAAAAGTTAGATATAGAACAAATTAAACCATCGAGTAGAAGGTATCCAGCTATTATTTTTTCTTCTGAACGAGAAGCAGGAGACCAAATATTAAATATCGAAAAATTATCTGCTACTATCGATGGTGAAGTATTATTTAATAATATCGACTTAAATTTAGATAAAGGAGATAAAATAATATTATTTTCAAAAGATTCAAGAGCAACCACT
>JGI20154J14316_10002128_pt1 | contig 17014 bp, 12 predicted proteins | sample COG_04_FD_14316 | JGI IMG/M metagenome (IMG submission 14316) | reverse complement strand
CCCTCCACTACGGTCGGAATGACAGTATCTTTTAATCGGAATGACACGTCAGTGTTGCAGATGACAAACTGTATTGAAGCTGGTTAGGAATGACGCCTAAAGAACATTTCCACCTGCTCAAGCGCTTCCCCAGCCTCAGGCAGGTCCGGATAAAAAATCGGCCACACATGGGGAACATTGTCCCACAGCATCAAAGTTGCATCAGTACCCGCCTCAACCGCCTTATTCACATAGCGGCGTCCATCATCGCGCAAAATCTCACAGTCACTGGCCAACACCAAAATAGGTGGCAGACCACCCAAATCCCCCAGCAGCGGAGAAACCACCGGATCTGAAGCCCTGTGCCCCGCCATAAATCGACCCGCCAGACCAATCATAAACCCAGGCACCCAAGCTAAACGCTTAGCCAGAGGTCGAAGAATCACATCGGAATCTAAATTGCCGCGAATACTCGGACTCACAAAGCGCGCATCAGTCACCGGCGACAGCGCCAGAGCAGCATTGGGCACAGGGCGTTGATTGTCACGAATCCAAGCCAGCAGAACCAAAGTCAGATTGCCACCCGCAGAATCGCCAGCAACCAATACAGCACTTGGCGACTCCAAGGTTTCAGCATCCGGCCCCCGAGGACCATTTTCAAGCATCCAATCGTAGCTAGCACGACAGTCTTCAACGCAATCTAGACGCTTGTTTTCAGGCATCAGACGGTAGTCGATAGCCAGCACAGCACTGTTGGTTAGCGCAGATAATTTATCGGTGAGAACCCGATAGCCCTTAGGGCTGCCGGCCATAAAGGCACCGCCATGAATATACAGAAAGCGACGACTGCTATCGGCACCGGGAGCAACAACCCATTCAGAGGGAACACCAGCAGCATCCACCGGCGTCACCACACTAGTGGTTTCGGCACCGGCAAAGAAGGTATCCATGGTTTCACGCATGGAGTGAATACGCTGTGACCAGGGCAGCTTTTCAAGCGGACCACTGGCACCGCGAAGACGCTTATTCAGCGCCGCAACCGCCGCCGCAGAAGCTGCGACGGCAGTGGCATCCGCGGGACTAAAACGCTGCCCCTGAGGAAGATCATATTTGCTGAGACTGTCTCGGGTAAAAATATAAGCCAGCAATCCAAGCACCAGCCCTACCAACACAACTCCAGCAAGGATAATCACGAGGCTGAGTAACTTAGTTGATTAAACTTCTTTTGATGGAAGTCACGATCACCAAGGGTCACATTGATAGTCATCAGACGTTTTACAAAGTGGCCAATATTCAATTCGTCGGTCAAACCAATACCGCCGTGCAACTGGATCGCCTCTTCACCAATCTGCTTACCCGCCTTAGCCATAGTGACCTTCAGCGCATGCACAGACTTCATAAATTCGCCCTTATCGGCACTCTCATCAGATGCGCATTCATTCGCCTGACAGAGACTGCGATAGAGCATCGACTTGGCCTGTTCGCAGGACATAAAGGTATCAACCATACGGTGCTGCAGAACCTGGAAGGAACCAATTGGCGAACCAAACTGCTGACGGGTTTTTGAATAGTCCACAGTAATGCTGTTCAGAGTCGACATAATACCCAGAGCCTCTGCACTCAGAGCCATCAGCATCGACGGCATAACCTGATCGACTAGGTCCATACCTTCGCCCACAGCGTTAAGCAGCTGATCTTCAGCCACCACCACATTGGCTAAAGTAACCGTGGCTGCACGCTGGCCATCCATCGTCTTATAACTCTTAACCGAAACACCATCAGCTGCAGCATCGACCAAAAATAGGCTCACGCCCTGATGATCAAACTGTCCACCGCTAGTGCGCGCACTGACGACAAACTTATTGGCACTGCCGCCATTACTCACAACAGTTTTTTCACCGTCGAGACGGTAACCGCCATCAGCGGCTACTGCAGTGGTGGCCACATCGGCCATCTCGTAGCGCGATTGGCGCTCGGCAAAGGCAAAGGAGCCCATGCAGCTGCCATCGATCNCGGTTGGAATAACCGCTTCTTTGAGGGCGTTGTTAGTGGATGCAGCCAGCAGACCACCAAACATTACAACAGTGGAGACATAGGGCTCCACCACTATACCTTTACCCAGCTCTTCCATGACCGCAGCCAAATCTTCCACTGTGCCACCAAAGCCACCGTACTCTTCAGCGAAGGGAACAGACAACCAACCCAACTCGGCAAACGTATTCCAGAATTCGCGGCTGATGCCCTCTTCTGAATTGATGATTTTACGGCGTGTATCAATGTCGTATTCGTCACGCACAAAACGCGCAACGCTGTCTTTGATCATGGTTTGTTCTTCTGAAAACTCAAAATTCATTACTCTATACTCCGGAAATCTGTTGGGGCCTAAAGGCCAAGCACGGCTTTGGCAATTACATTGCGCTGCACTTCATTAGAACCACCATAGATGGTTGCGGCGCGGCCATACATATATCTGCCGCGAGCTTCGCCAGCAAAACCATGACCCAGCTCTTCGCCGGTTAGGTCCCCCTCCACAGCTTGCAGAGCCCCGCCGTAACTACCGGCCAGCTGCAGCTGCAACTCGTGAATCGCCTGAGCGATTTCAGTGCCTTTAATTTTCAACAGTGAAGACTCGGGCCCCGGCATACCGCCGCCAGCCATTGAGGCAAACACACGTAGCTCGGTGTACTCAAGCGCCATCAGCTCCATCTCGATGTCCGACAGACGCAACTGGAATATGGGATCATTGATCATCGCCTGACCGCCGTTAACTTCTTCAGTAGCCCGCTGCTTGAGGGTGCGCAGCAAACGCTTGGAATCAGCCACTTCAGCCATACCAGTGCGNTCATGGGCCAACAGTGCCTTGGCGTAGGTCCAACCTTTGTCCTGCTCGCCGATCAAGTTNTCGCGGGGAACCAAGACATTTTCAAAATGCACTTCGTTGAGACTGTGCTTGCCATCGATAGTCACGATCGGCTTAACCGTGATACCTGGTGTTTTCATATCGATCAACAGAAAGCTAATACCCTGCTGCTTGCGCATATCTTTGGTGGTGCGAACCAGACAAAAAATCCAGTCGGCATACTGGGCAAAGGTGGTCCAGATCTTGGCACCATTGACCAGGTAGTTGTCACCAGCATATTCAGCGGAGGTCGTTAAAGCGGCCAAATCTGATCCGGCGCCCGGCTCAGAATAACCCTGACACCACCAGTCGTCGCTGGAGAGAATACTCGGCAAAAAGCGCGCTTTCTGCTCTTCGGTGCCAAAGGTGAAAATCACCGGGGCAACCATCTTCAAACCGAATGGCACCACATCGGGAATACCCGCGGCGCCGCGCTCAGTTTCATAGATAAATTTTTGAGTCGCGCTCCAACCCGTGCCGCCATACTCTTTTGGCCAACCCGGTGCAATCCAACCCTTGGCATGAAGCTTCTTCTGCCAGCTAACAATGGCTGGCTTGTAGTCGGCACTCTGCACGCCACTCAAGCGCTGGGCGGTTTCCGCGTCGAACTCTGTGGCAAAAAAATCACGCACTTCATCTCTAAAGGCAAGATCTTCGGCTGAAAAATTAATATCCATGTATGTCACTCCCACTATTGTTATTTTGGCCACAGCTTATGTTGTGGCACTTATTGTGTCAATTAAAAACAAGCTCGCTAATAGGCTGCTTTAAATAGGCGGCTTTATACCTGTAACTGCAATCGACTAATTCGATGTTAATGATCTATACGCCGCGCCTGTCAATGCAGTTTAAATTTCAGCTGCCAAATAACTGGCCTGCTTGATAGCCGCCTTGGCATCCAACTCCGAGGCCTCGAAGGCGCCGCCAATCAAGCTAGTGGCGATATCACTGTCACTCAGCTCATCGAAGAGATCCCGCTTAGGCACCTGCCCGGCACAGACAATCACCGTATCCACTTCAAATAGCTGTGGCGCACCGGCAACTGTGACATGTAGACCCTGATCATCAATTTTCTCGTAGTCGATACCATTGATCATCTGCACACCACGCTTGTCCAGTGACATGCGGTGGGTCCATCCAGTGGTTTTACCCAAGCCGCGCCCTACTCGCGTGGACTTGCGCTGCATCAGATAGACTTGCCGGCCAGACTCTTCCACCTGCGGGGTGACACCTGTGACACCACCGCGGGGATGGTTTTTAAAATCAATGCCCCACTCCCGGGCAAAGACCTCTTTATCCAGTGCCGCGGAAACCCCCACATGGGTGATAAATTCCGAGACATCAAAGCCAATTCCCCCGGCGCCCATCACAGCCACACGCTTGCCCACTTCGACATTACCGCGCAGCACATCTACATAGCTGACGACGCTGGGATGATCTATGCCCTCAAGCTGAGGAACCCTTGGAGTTATGCCTGTGGCGATTACCACATGGTCAAAACCACCAAGTTTTAACTCAGCCGCTGTGACCTTGCGATTGAGCTGCAGATCCACATTATTGACCTCCATCATGCGGCGGTAATAGCGCAGAGTTTCATAAAATTCTTCTTTGCCGGGAATCTGCTTGGCCAGATTAAACTGCCCGCCGATCTCAGCTCCCGCATCAAACAGAGTCACCGAGTGACCGCGCTCAGATGCCACAGTGGCATAGGCCAGGCCAGCTGGGCCGGCACCAACTACAGCAATCTTCTTTGGCGCCTCAGTAGGCGCATAATTTAAACGGGTTTCGTTAAGCGCTCGCGGGTTAACCAGGCAACTAATTTCCTTGCCTTCAAAACCATGGTCCAGACAGGCCTGATTACAGCCGATACAGGTATTAATTTCGTCTTCACGGCCTTCAAAAGCCTTTAATACCAGCTCCGCATCCGCCAGCATGGGTCGCGCCATAGAGACTATATCTGCATCCCCATCGGCGAGAACCTGCTCTGCCACATCGGGCATATTGATCCGGTTACTGGTAATGGTAGGTATGCTGAGCTCTTTGCGCAGGCGCCCAGTGACACCAGAAAATGCAGCACGAGGCACCATGGTGGCGATAGTGGGAACCGCAGACTCATGCCAGGTAAAGTGCGTGCTAATAATTGTCGCGCCGGCTTTTTCCATTTCCTTGGCCAACAGCACAACCTCATCCCAGGACATGCCACCCTGCAACATATCCATCGCCGCGATACGAAAAATCAAAATAAAGTTTTCACCCACCTCGGCACGACAGCGACGCATAATCTCTAATGGAAAGCGCATACGGTTTTCATAACTGCCGCCCCATTGATCTTGGCGCTGATTGGTTTTCTCCACCAAAAATGTACTCAGCAGATAACCTGCGGAACCAATAATTTCTACCCCATCGTATCCCGCCAGCTTAGCCAGCTTGGCGCAATTAACATGATCGTTAATTTGCTTCTGCACACCGGCTTCGTCCAGTTCATTTGGTATCATCCTTGAAAGCCGTGACGGCACAGCTGAAGGACCCACCATGGTCGGTGTGTGGGCCAGGGGACCGGCATGGAGTATCTGCATGCAAATTTTAATCTCTGGATCCACAGCATGTACCGCTGCGGTGACCTGACGATGGCCCTCGGCATGCTCAGGGGTAGACATCTGAGAACCCATACTGCCCTCTTCATTGGGGCTAATACCCCCAGTGATCATCATGCCAACGCCACCCCGGGCACGCTCGGCAAAGTAGGCGGCCAGACGTTCGAAACCCCCTTCCACTTCTTCTAAGGCGGTGTGCATGGAACCCATCAAGGCTCGGTTCTTAAGCTGGGTAAAACCCAGATCCAAGGGTGAAAACAGCTTTGGGTATTTTCGATGAAGGGCCATGGTTAAACGCCTTCCAAGATATTTTGTGAACCATTGTTAGCGATCGCTTGCTGGAAACTGGGGCGCTGCTTAAGGCGCTCGAAGTAAGCCAAGGTATGGGGTTTAAAGCCGCCCTTAAGACTCAATAGCTCGGCAAAATGCAGGGCAAAGCCCACCGCGATATCCGCCAGAGTGAAACGCTCAGCACAGAGAAATTCACGACCATCAGAGAGCGCCAATTCAACCGAGCGCAGGCGCGAGAAGAACCACTTGGTATAGTCCTCAGCAACTTTCGGTAGACGCGTGGCTTCAGGTTCTAGAACCGTATAGCGCAGTACCAATGTCTGGGGGAAGGTCAGGGTTGCATCGCTGCGGTGCAACCAATTGAGGTAGTCACCATAGGCTGGCTCACTGGGCAGTACCGCTAGATCCGTGGGACCGTATTTATCCGCCAGATACTGACTAATAGCGGTGGATTCGGTCATGCTGACGAGATTAGCGGGATCACTGCTATCGGTGAAAAACGGCACAGTACCAATGGGATTGAGCTCGGTATAACCAGGGTGCGCAAAGCGCGGTGGAAACAGCATGGTCTCAAGTTCAAAGTCGAGCCCCATCTCCAGTAGAGTCCAGAGTGGGCGAATTGAACGAGAACCGGCGCAGTGCCAGAGTTTAAGTGCCATAAGGCTGCCTCAAATTATTGATTGGTTTTTTGCTGCTGTTTACTGGTATTTACTGTTGCTTACTGTTTTTAGCTACCTTCAGATTCAAGGGCTGCAATCTCCATAAGTAGATCATCAGTGGCCACCTGATTACCGGTAACCGCACTGACATCCATAACAGTACCGTCGATCTCAGCGCTAATTTCATAGTGCATTTTCATCGCTTCCAGCACCGCCAGTACCTGCCCTGCAACCACCTGATCGCCAGGGGCAACCAGCACATCCAGCAACAACCCGTGCATGGGCGCGATTACACGACCGCCACCCACGGCCTCATCAACCAGACCGTCGAGAATAATCAGATCTTTAAACAGGGCGCTGCGCCCTTGAATCGAGCAATACAGCTGCCCCTTTACCGGCGAGCTATAAGTTGCCGTAATGGCTTTGCCATCCACCAGCAGCTCGGCCCTAGTATCTTTTAACCCAGACAGCGTGACCACAAGACTCCGCGACTCGCCAGTATTCATACTGCTCACCAGATAGCTGCCGTCGCCCTGAGGGGAAACTGAGAGATCGTGGATCAACTGATCAAACTGATACTGCTTGCGCGACACCAATGGGCTGGCACTGGTCCAGTCTTTTAGGTTATGGCTAACGCCTAGGGCCCGTTCAAAAAGCTGATTATGTTCCAGGCGCAGTTCCAAAACCGCCGCCACTGCAGCGTCGGCAAACTGCGGTAATAGGTTGCCCAGATCTGCTTCAGAAAACTCTTCAGCAATAAATGCGGTGGTAGAAAACCCATCAATAAACTGTTGATTTTCAAGGCACTGTATAAGAAACCTAATGTTATTTGGAGTTCCAAATAACACCGTCTCTCGAAGCGCGGCGATCAGTCGCAGACGTGCCACTTCCCGGGTCGGGCCATAGCCGATCACCTTGGCCACCATGGGATCGTAAAACGGCGAGATCCCCTGACCGGTGCAGATACCGCTGTCGATTCGCACTCCCACACCAGTGGCCGGCTGCCATAATTCCACGGGCCCTGAGGCGGGTAAAAAGTCCTGACTGGGATCTTCGGTATAGAGCCGCACCTCTATGGCATGACCCTCAAGTTGAATATCAGCCTGCTCTAATCCCAGCGCTTCACCTTGGGCCACAGCAATCTGCAGTGCCACCAAATCCAGACCGGTGATCAATTCAGTCACCGGATGCTCAACCTGCAACCTTGTGTTCATCTCGAGAAAGTAAAACCTGCCACTGTTGTCGAGCAAAAATTCAACCGTGCCGGCACCGCGATAGCTCACGGATTTAGCCGCATCAATCGCCGACTGACCCATCTGCTCTCGCAGCTCCGGGGTCATAATTGGGCATGGGGCCTCTTCTATTACCTTCTGGTGACGACGCTGCACGGAGCAGTCCCGCTCTCCAAGATGGACTGTGTTGCCGAAACTATCGGCAAATACCTGAATCTCCACATGGCGAGGTTTAATAATGGCTTGCTCAAGAATCAACTCACCGGAGCCAAAGGCGCTCTCGGCTTCGGCTCGCGCCAACTTAATCGCATTGCCCAGATCAGCCTGATCATCAACTAGTCGCATACCGCGACCACCGCCACCAGCAGCCGCCTTGACCATCAGGGGCAGTGGAATTTTCGCGCCTTCGGCTATAAGCGCTTTATCCCCTTGATCATGGCCTTCGTAGCCAGGCACACAGGGTACGCCTGCAGCAATCATGCGCCGCTTCGACTCGGCCTTATTGCCCATCACCTCAATGGCTTCAGCGCTGGGACCAATAAACACCAGCCCTGCATCTTCAACTGCTGCGGCAAAGGCAGCATTTTCACTGAGGAAACCATAACCGGGATGAATGGCTTCAGCGCCGCTATGGACAGCAGCCTCAAGAATCCGTTCAGGCAATAGGTAGGATTCCCCCACCGGCCCAGGACCAATACCTACCGCCTCATCCGCCAACTGCACATGGGGTGCAGCCGCATCGGCGTCGGAATAGACCGCAATGGTTCTGTAACCCAGTTGTTTGGCGGTGCGAATAACCCGACAGGCAATCTCGCCGCGGTTGGCAATTAAAATACTGTTAAAGCGCTTCATAGAGCTATTTCCCAACTCATTAATCGTTAGTTTGGTCAGCCCAGGAGGGCTTACGCTTTTCCACAAAGGCGGCGATACCCTCGAGTCCTTCAGAGCTGAGCATGCACTGGGCAAAGCCCTGAGAGGCAAAGTCCAAAGCCTCGGCGCGGGGTCGGCGCAGGCTTTCAAAAAGAATGCCCTTGGTCACTGCATTGGCGCCAGGAGCGCAGGCATTGATATGGCCCAAAATCACTTCACACTGGGCCTCAAGATCGTCGGCATCCATGGCTACTTGATGGCCGATACCGAGGCGCACAGCCTCCTCCCCCTGAAAGCGCGCACCTGTGAGCATTAGTCGCCGCGCCTGAGTCAGGCCCACACGCTCCCTGACAAAGGGCGCGATCTGCGCAGGAGGAATCCCGAGACTGGTTTCGCTGAGCCGAAACCTTGCATCGGCGGTGACCAGCGTGACATCAGCCACACAGGCGAGCCCTAGACCGCCGCCAATGGCCGCGCCCTCAACCAGCATAATCATCACCTGAGGCTGTTCATTTATCTTGATCATGAGATCGCCAAAGCTGCGATTGCTCTTTGCCACCTGCTCGGCACTAACGGCCTGCATATCCGACTTAAAGCCTTTGATATCACCGCCGGCACAGAACACCCCGCCTTTGCCTCGCAGGACAAGGGTACGAATAGAGCGATCGTCGCGAACAGCGTCGAGAACCAGATGGAGCTCGTCAGTCATTTCCTCGGAGAGCGCGTTTTTCGCCTGTGGTCGGTTAAGCCAGATTTTTAGCACTGAACCTTGGCGCTCAAGGATTAATGATTGAGTCTCAGGAAGTTGGAATTTAGACAGATCGCCCATGCTTACCTCTTTTTATTATTTTTTTAACTGCCGCTAGAGCCGCGCCACACCGAAACTATTGGGTCGCAGGGAGCGATTGCGCCCTTCCCGAACCGTCTCCAGCAGCATGCCCAGAGTGCTGCGCATATTCCTTGGGTCGATCATGCCGTCATCCATCATATGACCAGAGGTGTAGAAGGCATCGGACTGGGAATCGAAGATATGGGCCATCATCTGCTCTTGCTGGGCCAGCTGCTCTTCGTCCGGCTCCACACCCATGGCCGCAGCCTTGCCCCGGGCCACCATAGACATGGTTTTGGCGGCCTGTTCACCGCCCATCACGCCCATGCGAGCATTGGGGAAGGTATAGAGGAAGTCTGGGTCATAGCCGCGGCCGCACATGCCGTAGTTGCCGGCACCAAAGCTGGCACCGGTCATAAAGGTGATGCGCGGTATATCCACATTGCGCACCGCCTGAATCATCTTCGAGCCGTGTTTGATCATGCCCGCCTGTTCAGATTGAGTGCCGACAATATAACCAGTGGTATTTTGGAAAAACAGCGCCGGGATATTGGCCTGATCCAGCAGCTGTAAAAACTGTGTGACTTTATTGGCGCCCTGGGGATCTATGGGCCCGTTATTGCCGATAATGCCCACCGCCTGACCGTAGATCTCGGCCTGAATACAGACTGTGGAGACGCCAAAGCGCGGTTTAAAATCGAGAAAATCAGATCCATCCACCACTCGAGCCACCAGTTCACGCATATCGTAGGGAGTGCGGTAATCCGTGGGGATGACACCAGCCAGCTCATCGGGATCATAAATCGGTTCGGCAAAACGCCGTTGCGGCGGCAGCTTGCAGTTATCGTTCCACTGCAGGCGCTGGATCAATTCGCGGCACATCTGAATCCCCTGGCCATCGTTCTCCGCCAGATATTCCGCCAGACCAGAGACCGTGGCATGCATCTCAGCACCGCCCAGCTCCTCTTCCGTGGCAATCTCCCCGGTGGCCGCTCTCAAGAGCGGTGGCCCAGCTAAAAAGGCCCGGCCCTTGCCTTTAATCGCAATCACATAGTCACTGAGACCCGGCATGTAGGCGCCGCCAGCAGTGGAAGAACCATGCAAAATAGAGATCACCGGTATACCCGCCTTACTCAGTTTCGCCAGAGCACCAAACAGTGCGCCACCGGCACTAAAACCCTCCACGGTGTAATTCATCAAATCGCCACCAGCACTCTCTACCAGGTGGACAAAGGGTAGCTTTTGCTCTAGGGAGATCTCCTCGGCGCGACGCAGTCTATAGCCGCCAGCAGTGGTCAGAGAGCCGGCCATAATGCCGCTGTCGTCTACCACCACAGTACAGCGCACCCCTGATATAAAGCCGATTCCAGCAATCACTGTTGAGCCGGGAATCGACTTATCGGGATTTTTGCTGTCCACCAGATAGCCGGCAAGATTACCGATTTCAAGAAAGGGCATCCCCGGGTCCAGCAGTCGCGCCAGACGTTCACGGGGTGTCAGCTGACCCCGCTTATCAAAGCGCGGTTTGCGCTGCTCAGAAATGATCCGACCGCGGCCATTGAGCTCATTGAGCTTATCCACCAACTCGAGCATCTCGGCGCGCTGGCGCAAAAAGGTCTCGGAACTGGTATTTATCTTTGAGGCAAATACTGCCATTGGGCTGTCTCCCTAATGATTATTTTTTCGGCTATTGATCTGCTAAAGGCGCCACTGGAGAGCCGCTCAACTGAGCGGCTATTTCGGCACTCACTGGAATCTGTGCATCCAACAGCAGCTGACCATAGCCTTTGCCCTGAGAGTCATTGCGCAGACTGGCCATACCGCCGCCGCCGAGCACATCGTGAAGTAAAAAGTTAATCCCATAACAGCCGGGCATCAGATAGCGCTCAACCGGGGCGCTGGCAGATGATTGAATAAAGTGGGCAAAACGCAGAGCCACGGCCTGCTCGGTTAGCGCCGCGTAGATATAGGGCAGATACTCTGGCTTGCGGGCGATCACGCCTATATTGGCTTTATTGCCTTTGTCGCCGCTGCGGGCGTAGGCCAGAGCTATCAGTGGAACATCCACTAGTTTTTCTGAGCTTGTCGTCACAGGTACGGCTGGACGGACTAGGGTTCGAAGATCCAGCGCTGTGCCCTGAGTATCGGGACAGTCCAGTAGCTGACCATTGATTTCCACCTGAGGAGTGACGGCCCCTTTCGGCAACTCAAAGGAAAATAGTCTAACGATAGGGGAAGGCTTGGGTCGCCCTCCGGCAAAACCACAGAGCCCGGGCGGTGTCGCCAAACCCAGACCCGTCATCTCTTTTAACAGAATGCCAATACCCGCCGCATCTGAATGTTTGGCTGCGACCTTAAGCGCCACTTCACGATAGCGCCCAGATTGAGCCGCAGCGCCATACTGAGATTCCGCGCCGATCACCTCAACACTGGTCTCAGTAAAATCCGGTAGCCCATAGAGATTGAGTGTGCGCCGCGATGCCGCCAAGATTGCCGCCGCCAGCTTCTCAGCCTTTTTGCTTGCGTCAATTCCGTAGAGACTCAACAGATGACCACCGCGCCATTGATCGGCGTAGGTGGAGCACACTTTGTAGCTATCTGGTGCAGGTAAACCTATAGCGCCACTTACCGCAACCAGGTCGACCCCAACCTGCTCTAGTTTTACCTGGGAAAAATCACAGACCACATCCGGCAAAATATACGCCTGAGGATCACCGATTTCATAGACCATCTGTTCGGCCACAGTACCCACCGAGACTAGCCCGCCAGTGTCTGCCGGTTTGGAACAGAGAAAGCTGCCATCGGCGCTGATCTCAGCAATGGGGTAACCAATAGTCTCGAGACTCTCAACCAGCTCCCAATCGGTAAAGTTACCGCCAGTAGCCTGAGGCCCACATTCTAAAATATGCCCCGCCAAGGAGCCCATAGCCAGCTGGTCCAGATCATCGCGACCCCAGCCAAAATGATTAATACAAGCACCCAGAGTCACGGCACTGTCGACGCAGCGCCCGGTGATCACGATATCGGCACCCTGCTCCAGTGCCAGAGCCACGGGAAAGGCTCCCAGATAAGCATTGATACTGGCGATTTTATCCACCGCTGGAAAGGGCTCAGCGCTAAACATCTCACTGCAGTGCTGTGCGGCTAGGTGCGCACTCTGGTCGAGAAGGTCGTCGCCCAGAACACAGGCCACTTGCAGATCCAAGCCCTGCTCGGCAATCACTGCGCGCAGCGCATCGGCACAGGCCTGGGGATTGACGCCCCCAGCATTGGAAACAATTTTGACACCCTGACGAGCGATCTCTTTGAGATTGGGTTTCATTGCCGCGCTAACAAAATCCAGGGCATAGCCGGTCTCAGGCTTTTTTGCCCGAGCCCGGGCCATAATCGACATGGTAATTTCGGCCAGATAATCGTAGACAATAAAGTCTACCTTGGCCTGATGTAAAAGCTGTGAAGTGGCGTGACTAGCGTCTCCCCAAAAACCACTGGCGCCGGCAATTCGTAGTGTTTTGTCTGACATTTAGCTTCCCCGAGTGACTTATGCGCAGTGCTATTGACACTAAAACCATTTATCCAAAACCTCAGGCTAAAATAGTACTATCGCGGCGGCGCCTTCTCTTTGGATAGGACGCCATTTATATAAGGGTCGATGACATTCCTTTGCTGCCGCCTGTTAGGCCGCAACCCCAACCCTAGTCGCGGCACTGGCAGCCCGTCGGTTTCGCTCTAAATAGATCGACGCCATAATAAAGCTCGGCGCAGCAAAGAAGCCAAAGCCATCCCCCACTAACAGCGCTTTGGTCAAGGGTTCAAACACCTGAGCCGCGGTTAGCAGATCGCTGATCAAGCCGGTCATCAGCGCGCCAAGGCCCATACCCACCAAATTACAGGCAACCAGTAGCAGAGCCGTCATCAGACCGCGCAAGCGCACCGGGGTGAGATCCTGCACTGTGGAAAAAGCCGGACCATAGAAAGAACTGACACTGAATAGCGCAAAGGCCAGAGCGATAAAGAACATCGGCGATTCTGGCGAGGCAAAGCGAAACGCCAGAGTCAGTGGTGCGACCGCCAACATTAGAATCGCCAGAAAACGAATGCGCCCACCCTTCCAGCGAGATTGGTACCAGTCACTGAGAAAGCCACCCAAGAAGGTGCCTGCGGTGCCAAAAATAATATAGATCAAGCCATATAGAGATTGGATTTCAGCCAGTTCAAAACCCCGCTCGCGCTCCATCCACACCATGACGAAATTGCCGGCACCCAATGGAATATGCAAGAAAATTGCCCCGAGCATAGTCCAGGCTAATGCTGGATTCGCTTTGATCACCCTGAAGATTTCAGGCAGGGTTTGCCGCCAGCCGCTGGCTTCTTTAACCTTGGGTGCATGGGGATCCGCAGCGGGTTCCATAGCCCCACGCACAGGGTCTTTGACCATATAGAGCACGCCCGCCAGCACAATACCTATGCCCCCAAGCAGATAGAAACAGTTGCGCCAGCCAATCATAGGCCCGAGAACACCGGCCACGATAAAGGCACCACCGGCGCCCAATGGAACTCCCAAATAATAGAGCCCCGCCGCCGTGCCACGCTGGCGCTGAGGGAATAGATCAGAAATCATCGACATGGATGAAGGGGTCATGGTGGACTCGCCGACGCCGATAAACAGTCGCGCCAAACCAATCTGCACAAAGGTTTTTGTCGCACCGGAAACTGCCGTCAGCACACTCCACAACAATAGACCCGCAGCGATCAGTCGAGGCCGATGGAAGCGGTCCGCCAAGGCCCCCATAAACAGGCCCATAATGGCGTAGAAAAAAACAAAGATAAAACCGGTCAAGGCGCCGAACTGAGAGTCGGTCAAATTCAGATCGGCAATAATTTGCGGTCCAAAGCTGGCAATCAGCGTGCGGTCGACCATATTGAGGATATTTAGCAGAGTGAGAAACAACAGAATGCCCATTGCTCTAGGCGATGCTTTTATCTGATCCGCTGTTTGTGACTGATCCATAGAGACTCTTCTTATTCTTATTCTTATTATTCTTATTGTTTTTGTTCTTATAATTTCTCGCTGACCCGGAGTCTAATGTATCAGCAGCATAAATGTCATTATGCATTTCCGATCAACTGAACCTGTATAGCAATCTGTATTGCAACTGGCCAATGATCTAGGCTTTGACCACAGAATTTATATTTTGACAGTGATTATGTCTTGATTTATCGATCCGACATTTTTACAGTACAGCACAACTATAAACAGCAGGCTGACATTCTGGCCTCTAAATAATGCTAACGGTGGAGATAAACATATGTCTTTAGATGCAGTAACAGCAGGCTTAAAAGAAAAAATTGGTGAAGATTGTGGTCTCGGCGCAATCCTTAAATTTGATTTCGGCGATGATGGACATCTAGTTCTCGACGCGACTCAGGTCCCCAATGTTATTAGCAACGATGATGCTGAAGCCCAGTGCACCATGTCCCTGAGCCTGGAAAATTTTATGCTGATGGCCGATGGCAAACTCGACGGCACCATGGCATTTATGTCTGGCAAATTAAAGATTCAGGGTGACATGGGCATAGCCATGAAACTTGGACCATTGCTCGCGTAAAAACTCAGTCACGGGTTTTCTGAGACTATAAAAATACCCCGCTCACTCCTGTGATGCGGGGTATTTTTTTGCCTGCTCTTTTAGCCAAGTGCTCTAATACAAGCTTATAACCCATACTGACGCGCTGCCAGATCACGCATAATTTCCTCAGAGCCACCGCCGATGGCATTGACCCTAACTTCACGATAAATGCGCTCAACACGACTGCCGCGCATATAGCCCATACCTCCAAGAATCTGCATCGCCTCCCGAGCACAGAACTCCATAGTTTGGCTCGACTGCACTTTCAGCAGGGCAATATCTCCAGCATGTTCGCGACCGGCCTGCACCTCTGCGGAGATCTGATTGAGATAGCACTGAGTGGAATTAATCCGCTGTTTCATCTCCGCGATCTTATGGCGAATCACCTGATGATCCGCCAACCGCTGACCAAAGGTTTTACGCTCCCGAGCCCAGTTCACCGCATCCTCCAAACAGACCCGTGAAAAAGCCTCCATCGCCACAGACATGGCCAAACGCTCGGCGTTAAAGTTAGTCATAATCACACTAAAACCTCGATTCTCCTGACCGACCAAATTGGCTGCAGGTACCCGCACATTATCAAAGTAAATCGTCGCCGTATCCGAACACCACCAGCCCTGCTTTTTATCCAGCGCCGTGCGCGACACGCCCGCTAAATCCGCTGGGATCAACAGCGCCGACACGCCCCCTGCCCCCTCACCACCAGTGCGCACAGCAGTGGTAAACCAATTGGCATTCATGCCACCAGTGATATAAGTTTTCGAACCATTGACCACATAGTGATCGCCATCGAGCCTTGCAGTAGTGGTTAAATGAGCCACATCAGAACCGGAACCGGGCTCAGTAATCGCCAGGGAAATACGCTTAGCCCCAGCTAAAACCGGCGGCGCAACCTCTTGCTTGATGGCCTCACTGGCAAAATTAAGTACTGGCGGCAAACCAATACCATGGACCATTAACGTCGCACTCAGCCCCCCCACCGCAATGCGCGCCATCTCTTCATTGAGGATATTTTTGTGCCAGATATCTATGCCTTCAGAAACACCGCCGAACTCTTCAGGATAGCCGAGACCGAGAATCCCCACCGCTGCCGCCTTGGGCCACAGTTCATCGGGAAGCGCACCATCCTCATCCCACTGATCGGCGAAGGGAATCACCTCACGATCAAAAAAGCGCCGCAGCTGAGCACGCCACTCCTCGTGTTCAGCGGTTAGGTGGCTATTGTTTAAGCGTGCACTATCGAAGTCGAGTGACATGGGATTGTCTCATTGATCAAAGGGTGGGGATTTATACTTTGATACTAGGCAGGCCAGTCTGAGCTAGCATGGGAATAAGCGCCATATTTAGAGTAATCAATGCCATATGCTGAACAACCCAGTCTGTCATCCTGAGCGCTTTAGCCTGTCATCCTGAACGCCTTAGTCTGTCATCCTGAGCGCTTTAGCCTGTCATCCTGAACGCCTTAGTCTGTCATCCTGAGCGTAGCCGAAGGATCTCCTCAAAGCGGCACCTGCATCTCACAGCATTAATCAAACTAAAAAACCCACTGCCAAATGCAGAAGATCCCTCCACTACGGTCGGGATGACAATGTGGGTAGTGGACAATCGAGCCTGTCACCTTGAGCGCTTTAGCCTGTCATCCTGAGCGCCTTAGTCTGTCATCCTGAGCGTAGCCGAAGGATCTCCTCAAAGCGGCACCTGCATCTCACAGTATCAATCAAACTAAAAAACTCGCTGCCAACTGCAGGAGATCCCTCCACTGCGGTCGGGATGACAATGTGGGTGGTGGACAATCGAGCCTGTCACCCTGAGCGCTTTAGCCTGTTATCCTGAACGCCTTAGTCTGTCATCCTGAGCGTAGCCGAAGGATCTCCTTAAAGCGGCACCTGCATCTCACAGCATCAATCAAACTAAAAAAACTCGCTGCCAATTGCAGGAGATCCCTCCACTGCGGTCGGGATGACATATAAAATGGCGCTCTCAGGATGAAAAGCCCTGCTTTTTTAGCCTCTGAGATCCTTCGGTTCGCTA
>JGI20154J14316_10002125_pt1 | contig 17020 bp, 12 predicted proteins | sample COG_04_FD_14316 | JGI IMG/M metagenome (IMG submission 14316) | reverse complement strand
GAATATTTAAAAATAGAAACCGAGGAAATAAAAGTTTCAAAACATAAATATTACCAAATACCATATTCTCCTACAACTGTAAAAAAGGTAACTCCTGCCAATTACAATGATGCTAAAAAACAACTAAAAACACTTTTACAAAAATCTGTAGAAAGAAGATTGGTGGCTGATGTTGAAGTTGGTGGTTTTTTAAGTGGCGGCATCGATTCTTCTGTAATTGCTATTGAAGCCAAAAAACAAAATGCCAATTTCAAAACCTTTTCAATTGGTTTTCCTGATGAACCTTTTTTTGATGAAACGAAGTTTGCCAAAGCAGTAGCTCAAAAACACAATATTGAGCATGAAGTTTTTGAAATATCTAACCAAGATTTATTCGAAAACCTTCACAATGTTTTAGATTATTTAGACGAACCCTTTGGTGACTCTTCTGCCCTGCCAGTTTATATTTTATCTAAATTNACTTCTAAGCAAATTAAAGTTGCCCTTTCTGGCGATGGTGCAGATGAAATGTTTGGAGGCTATAACAAGCATTACGCTGAATACAACGCACTAAACCGTGGATTTAAAGGCCTTTTAGCTAAGGCGTTTTCTCCTATCGGAAAACTATTACCTCAAGGCAGAAACAACAAACTTTTAAACTTAAACAGAAAATTGCTCAGGTTTAATAAAGGCCAAAAAATGCCTCGTAAAAGTAGATATTGGTTATGGGCATCAATTTGCAACGAAGAAGAAGCAAATTACTACCTCAATGAAAGGCTTATCATAAAAGAGCAAAGATTAACAGACAATGCTTTTGAGTTTAAAAAACTAAAGGACCAATTTACGAAACACATCACCAAACAAGGCACTTTAAACGAAGTTTTATATGCCGATATGCATATGGTTTTACCCAACGATATGCTAACCAAAGTAGACTTAATGTCTATGGCAAATAGCCTAGAAGTTAGAACTCCCTTTTTAGATCACGAATTGGTTGAGTTTGCCTTCACCTTGCCATCAGCATTCAAAATAAATAGCACAATTAGAAAAAAGATTTTACAAGAAACTTACAAAGAAGAATTACCAGAAATACTTTTTAAAAGACCAAAACAAGGCTTTGAAGTTCCTTTATTAAAGTGGTTTCAAACTGAATTAAAAAGTAAAATTGAAAATTTTTGGTTAGAAAAATCTTTTGTTGCGGAACAGGGCATTTTTAACCCAGAGGCAATTTCTGAATTAAAAAAGACGGTTTTTTCATCAAACCCAAAAGACAGTGTTGCCACAACTTGGGATTTAATAGTTTTTCAGAATTGGTATAAAAAAAATATTGTATCCTGATGCCCAAAGTTTTACGAATAATCAATAGATTTAATTTGGGTGGCCCTACATACAATGTTGCTTACCTTTCAAAATTTATGACTCCAGAATTCGAAACCGTTTTGGTAGGTGGAATTAAGGACGAAACCGAAGATAGCTCTGAGTTTATTGTTGAGCAATTAGGATTAAAACCAATTCTGATAAAAAATATGCAACGAGAAATCAATCTCGTTAAAGACTACAAAGCCTACCAAGAAATTAGAGAAATCATAAAAACCACAAAACCTGATATTGTACACACACATGCCTCAAAAGCAGGCACCTTAGGACGCTTAGCAGCTAAAAGCTTAAATGTACCAATTGTAATTCATACATTTCATGGCCATGTTTTTCATTCTTATTTCGGCAAGCTAAAAACGGCCTTTTACAAAACAATTGAGCGTTATTTAGCGAGTCAATCGACTAAAATTATTGCCATTAGCAATAGACAAAAAGAAGAATTAGTTGAAGAGCATAAAATTGGACCAATCCAAAAATTTGAAGTCATTCCTTTAGGATTTGACTTAAACCGTTTCAAAGAAAATCAAGAAGAAAAAAGAAAAAACTTCAGAGAATTACATGCAATTCCCGAAAATGCAGTTGCAATTGGAATAATAGGACGGCTTGTACCAGTTAAAAACCATAAACTATTTTTAAAGGCTATAAAGCATGTATTAGATTTTACCACACAGCCTATAAAAGCATTTATTATAGGCGATGGCGAATTGATGAATAATTTAAAACTTGAAGCAACAAGAGTTGGTTTAGGATATAACAAACCCGGCGAAAAGCACCCTTTAAAACATTTGCATTTTACTTCTTGGATGCACGATGTAGATGTAGCTTATGCAGGCTTAGATATTATTACCTTAACCTCATTTAATGAAGGTACTCCTGTTAGTTTAATTGAAGCGCAAGCATCAGGAAGACCTGTAATCTCCACCAATGTAGGTGGAATTGAAAACATTGTAGCGGAAGGTAAAACGGGTTATTTGGTTGATGTAGAAAAAGAATTCGATTTTTTTACAAAGCTTTTGTATTTAGTTACACATAAAACAGAGCGCTTAAAAATGGGCGAACAAGGAAGGGAAGAAATTATCAAAAAATACTCTTACGATAGACTCGTAAATGACATGAAAAACCTCTACAATTCACTTTTACAAAATGTTCGGTAATCCCCATATTAATTAATACTTTTGAAGGCTAATTTTTAAAGATGAAATTTAGATTTATTCTAATAGTTTTAATAGGTTTAAGCTTGGGTAGCTGTAGAATTTTGAACCCGAGTATAATGTTTAGAACCGACAAGAAATATCAATTTGACATTCCCCCAGACACCCTTTCCGGTCAATATAAAATTTCACCAAACGATTTCATTTCATTTCAATTATTTGCCAACGATGGTTTTAAAATAATTGACATGATGAACAACTCGGGCCAACAAGGTGGCGGAGGAGCTCAAATGATGCAAATGACGCAAAATGGATTTAGGTATTTGGTTTTGCCAGATTCTACTGTAAAAGTTCCCATATTAGGCTATGTTAAACTTGCGGGTAAAACCATTAGAGAAACCGAATTGTATTTACAAAAACAGTTTTCTACTTTTTACAATGATCCTTTTGTGGTTCTTACCGTTCAAAACAGACGAGTTTTGGTTTTTAATGGAACCGATGGACTAGGCACTGTAGTGCCTTTGGTAAATGAAAACATTAGTTTAATAGAAGCTTTGGCTCAATCTGGAGGAGTTACACAAACAGGTAAAGCCTATAAAATAAAAGTAATTAGAGGTTTGGCAGAAGGCAAAGAACCAAAGGTTTTTCAAGTAGATTTATCTACAATTGATGGGCTTTCTGACGCAGATATGGTAATGCAAGCAAACGATATTATTTATGTAGAACCAAGACTTAACATTGCTTCAGATGCATTGAGAGAAATTACACCAATTGTATCTTTAATTACCACAACCATTTTACTAGTTAACTTGATTAATGCCAATTAATATTGGATGTATAACGAAGATATTTCAGTAAAAAACGAAAATAAAATCACCAATTTAAGTGTTGTGCTAAATGGTGTAGATGTTATGAAAAATTCTTACTCATACAAATATGGCTATATGGCTACGGTTATGGCTATGGTTATGGTGGGGGTTATTACTCAGATAATCCAAAACCAAAAGGTGGAGTTTTTGCCAAATACTTTAAGAAATAATGAAATTACTAAATAAAATTTTTGATGCCGTTTTGGTGATTCAACCCCAAGTTTTTGAAGATAATCGAGGATATTTTTTTGAATCGTTTTCTTACCAAAAAATTAACGAAATCGGACTTGATGCCAAGTTCATTCAAGACAACGAATCTTTATCAACCCAAAAAGGTGTTTTAAGAGGACTCCATTTTCAAAACAATCCTTTTGCTCAAGGCAAACTAATTAGAGTAATTAAGGGCTCTGTGTTTGATGTGGCAGTTGACATAAGAAAAAATAGCAAAACCTATGGCGAACACTTTGCCCTAGAATTAAATGAAGAGAATAAAACAATGCTATACATTCCTCCGGGTTTTGCTCATGGCTTTGTAACGTTAAGAGACAATACGATTTTTAATTACAAATGCACTAATTATTACAACAAAGCATCTGAAGATGGTATTTTATGGAATGATAAAGACCTAAATATCAATTGGGGAGTAGAAAATCCAATACTTTCTGAAAAAGATGAGAACAATCAACTCTTTAAAAATTTCAAGAGTTTGTTTTAACATTTTATGTAAATTTCGACTTAGAAATTATATCTTGTAGCCGTGATAGAATCTACCCCACTTAGGTATTTAATTTAATTTATTTTTTGCTTCTTTCTTTCTGTTGTGCTTAATAGTATAATGCTAAAGTTTTCTAGAAACTTAGGAAAAAGGAATGTAGTTGAAGGAATCGTAAGATGGGCGTCAGAGCAAAAACCATCATTGGGTGGTATTACATTTTACATTGTTTTTCTTGTTTGTTACTCTATATATACCATCATTTTCAACAACAATGCTAATGGAATTAACATTCAAAACCTTGGTATTTTGATGGCCTTCGGTATTGCCTTTTTAATGGGTTTGTCTGACGATGCATACAACACAAAACCAATTTTAAAATTTTCTGTTCAGCTTTTAGCTGCTTTATTTTTAATTTCTACCGGGACTTATATTACTCTTTTTTCAAGCGAAATTCTAAATTATCTTTTAACCATATTTTGGGTCGTAGCAGTAATGAATTCTATTAACATGTTAGATAATATGGATGCAATTACTGCAACAGTATCATCATCTATAATTGCTACCATTTTGGTTATTGCATTTTTTCAAGGAGCTAATTCATCCGATCCGTTTCTAATTACAAGCTTAATATCCGTTTTTGGAGCATTGTTAGGTTTTCTCATTTTTAATTGGCACCCATCCAATATGTTTATGGGAGATACAGGAAGTCAGTTTTTAGGAATATTTCTTTCAACCTTCGCTATTATTTATTTGTGGAACTACAAAGAACCAAGCGGGTTAGAATTCCCAACCAAGCAAATTACCTTCGTGGGCTTGGCTTTCATTATTCCAATAATAGATACAACTACAGTTATAATAAATAGGTTACTCAGAGGGCAATCGCCTTTTGTAGGAGGAAAAGACCATACCACACATCATTTATCTTACCATGGCTTATCAGACCAAATTGTGGCGGTTGTAATTGGAGCAATCAGCCTAGTATCCTCTGGAGTTATTGTTGCTGTAATAGCATCTGAAATAAATTGGAATACTTGGTATACCTTAGGATGTTTTGCCTACTTTGTTGTTCATTTCTTTTGGATTTATCGTATTACCCGCAAACATAAAATGAGAGATTTGTATAATCAAATAACATCATCTCATGAACGAAAAAAAAACATTGAAGAAAGAGTGGACTACTAGAATTCTACTAATTATTTCATTTTTCATTGTTGGAATATTCGTATCGAACCTTTTTGTTTTCTCAGTTGACGAAGAAAAGGAGGATTTAACCTTTACTGAGCTTTTTAGAAAAGATTATAAAATTTACTCTTTAAATATTCCTAAAACCTTAGCTTTCGCTGAAGAAACTGTTCCTATTCAGCTTTTAGATGTAAAAGAAAAATTAGATAGAGAGCTTTTGGTAAATACCTATTGGCAATCTAACACCATGCTATACCTAAAAAGGTCTAATAAGTGGTTTCCAATAATTGAACAGATTTTAAAAGAGGAAGGTGTACCTGATGATTTTAAATATTTGGCATTAATCGAAAGTGGTTTAACCAATATAGTTTCACCAGCAGGTGCAGCTGGATTTTGGCAAATAATGAAAACTACCGGAAAAGAAGGTGGTTTAGAAATTAATGAAGCTATTGACGAAAGGTATCATCTTGAAAAATCTACAAGATTGGCTTGTAATTATTTAAAAACAGCCAAAGAAAAATTTGGGTCATGGACATTGGCTGCGGCTTCATACAATATGGGCATAAGTGGTTTAGAAAAACAACTAGAAAGACAACATGTAAACTCCTATTATGATTTGCTTTTGAGTGAAGAAACCTCTAGATATGTTTTTAGAATTTTAGCTGCTAAAGAAATCTTATCTAACCCGAGTAATTTTGGTTTTAACTTTAGAGAAAAAGACCTTTACAAGCAAGTAGAAACAGAGTTTTTACCTGTAGATACCACTATAAATAATTTAGCTCATTTCTCGCAAGACCATGGCATAAACTACAAGGTTTTAAAACAATTTAACCCTTGGTTAAGAGACAAAACACTACCAAATACCTCTAGAAGAAATTACAAAATTCAACTTCCAAAAAAAGAATACTTAGACTTTTTTGTAATTAATTCTAAACAAGAATAGCCCGCAAAAAACAATAACCACTTGTTAATGTTAAATTCGCGATTTAATACTTTCAAGTGGACGAATACAATTTACCCGAAGAAGAAAAATTAGAGGTTTTTGGGGCCCGAACCCATAATCTTAAAAATATTGATTTAGCATTTAATCGTGGTGAATTAGTTGTATTTACAGGGCTTAGTGGAAGTGGAAAATCATCTTTGGCATTTGATACAATTTTTGCTGAAGGTCAGCGCCGATATATTGAAAGTTTTTCGGCATACGCTCGCCAGTTTTTAGGAAATTTAGAAAGACCAGATGTTGACAAAATAAATGGTCTAAGCCCTGTAATTTCTATTGAGCAAAAATCAGTAAATAAAAGCCCTAGATCTACAGTTGGAACCATTACTGAGATTTATGATTTCTTAAGATTGCTTTACGCCCGAGCTGGCGATGCATACTCCTACAATACAGGAGAAAAAATGGTAAAATACTCTGAGCAACAAATAAAAGACCTGATTTTAGAGCAGTTTGAAGGAAAAAAAATATTGGTTTTGGCCCCACTAATTAAAGGAAGAAAAGGCCATTATCGAGATTTATTTCAAAGTATTAGAAAACAAGGTTTTTTAAAAGTTAGAATTGACGGCGAGGTAAAAGATATTGTTGAACGCATGCAAGTTGATCGCTACAAAATTCATGATATTGAAGTTGTGGTTGACAGAATTAAAGTAGATGCAGAACAACAAATAAGAATTAAAGAAGCCCTTCAATTAGGCATGAAACACGGAAATGGTTCTGTGATTATTATGAACCACGATACTGAAGAAACTAAGTTCTACAGCCAAAACTTAATGTGCCCAACTACAGGTATTTCTTATGATGAGCCTGCCCCAAACCTATTTTCATTTAACTCACCTTACGGAGCTTGCTCAAACTGTAATGGACTTGGAGAAATATCTGAAATAGACCAGAGTAAAATAATTCCAGACAATACAAAATCAATCAAAAAAGGAGGAATTGCTCCACTTGGCGCTTTTAAAAATAGCTGGGTTTACACCCAAATAGAGGCCATTGGAGAAAAGTATGGTTTTAAACTTACCACTCCTATCAAAGATATTTCTGATGAAGCTATCCGTGTGCTACTGTTTGGCACCGATGATGAGATTGAGGTTACTTCAGAAATTGTAGGCATTTCAAAATCTTATAATGTAAAATTTGAAGGGATAGCCAATTTGTTGCAAAGGCAATTTGAAGAAAACCCTACGAACACCATTAAAAGATGGGCCGAGGGATTTATGAATAAATCTAATTGTCCTGTTTGTGAAGGTACAAGGTTAAAAAAGCAATCGTTAAATTTCAAAATCAACGAAAAAAACATTGCAGAATTAGCCCAAATGGATATTGTAGAATTGGGCAGTTGGTTTGAAGGAATTGAAAAAAAATTATCCGAAAAACAAAACATCATCGCAAGAGATGTTTTGAAAGAAATTAGAGCTCGAATTGGCTTTTTGCTAGATGTTGGCCTAGATTATTTAACCCTAAATCGAAGCTCTCGTTCACTTTCGGGAGGAGAAGCTCAAAGAATTAGATTGGCAACTCAAATAGGCTCTAAACTGGTTGGCGTACTTTATATTTTAGATGAGCCGAGCATTGGTTTGCATCAACGCGATAACGATAGATTAATTACGGCGCTAAAAGATTTGAGAGACATTGGCAACTCTGTAATTGTTGTTGAGCATGATAAAGACATGATTTTAAATGCTGATTTGGTTGTTGATATTGGTCCTAAAGCAGGTGAGCATGGTGGCGAAATTGTAGCGGTTTCAAAACCTGAAGATTTAATAAAGTTAAATACCCTTACAGCAGACTATATAACAGGCAAAAGAAAAATTGAAATCCCTAAAAAAAGAAGAAAGGGAAACGGTAAAAAAATAAAACTAATTGGTGCAAGCGGGAATAACTTACAAGATGTTTCGGTAGAATTCCCTTTAGGGCAGTTTATTTGTGTTACAGGAGTTTCTGGAAGTGGAAAATCTACCTTGATTAACGAAACTCTCTATCCTATTTTAAATAAAGAAATTTACAACGCTCGAAAAAAACCATTGCCTTACAAATCGATTAAAGGCATTGAACATATTGATAAAATTATTGATATTGACCAAGCTCCAATTGGCAGAACTCCTCGTTCAAATCCTGCAACTTACACAGGAGTTTTCACTGATATAAGAACACTATTTTCTTCACTTCCTGAAGCGAGTATTAGAGGCTATAAACCAGGCAGATTTTCATTTAATGTTAAAGGTGGCAGATGCGAAACTTGCAAAGGCGCAGGCTTGCAAACCATTGAAATGAACTTTTTACCTGATGTTTACGTGCTTTGTGATACGTGTCAAGGCAAACGATACAATAGAGAAACGCTAGAAGTTAGGTACAAAGGGAAATCAATTAGCGATGTTTTAGAAATGACTGTAGAAGAGGCTGTCAAGTTTTTCGAAAATATACCTTCTATTCTGTTAAAAATTAAAACTCTCGAAGATGTTGGGTTAGGTTACATTAGACTTGGGCAATCCTCTACAACCCTTTCGGGAGGAGAGGCCCAAAGGGTAAAATTAGCAACCGAACTTTCTAAAAGAGACACAGGCAAAACCTTTTACATTTTAGATGAACCTACAACTGGCCTTCATTTTGAAGATATTAGAATATTGCTGGAGGTGCTTTACAAGCTAGTTGACCAAGGCAATACTGTTTTGGTTATTGAACACAACATGGATATTATTAAAGTTGCAGATTATATAATTGATGTTGGGCCAGAAGGTGGAAAAGGTGGAGGAAAAATTATTGTCGAAGGCACGCCAGAAAAAGTAGCCAAACACAAAACAAGTTTTACCGCCAAATACTTAGCAAAAGAATTAAAATCTTAAAAATCTATTTCAACTCCTACAGGACAGTGGTCGCTACCGTCTATATTTGGAAGAATAAAAGATGTTTTTACTTTCGAAAAAATTGATTGGCTAACCAAAACATAGTCTAAACGCCAACCGATATTTTTCTCCCTTGCTCCTGCCCTGTAGCTCCACCAAGAATAAGCAACTTCATCTGGATGCAAAGCCCTAAAAGTATCTACAAAACCAGCTTCTAAAAAGTTAGTCATGCCATCAATTTCAACTTGGGTATAACCTGGCGATTTATTATAATTTGAGTCAGGTCGAGCAATATCAATTCTTTGGTGACAAACATTAAAATCTCCTAAAACAATAACTGGTTTTGTTTCTTCTAGGCTTTTCAAATAATTTAAAAAGTCTTTGTCCCATTGCTCTCTGTAATCTAGTCTTTTTAGTCCCGAGCTTGAGTTCACCACATAAACATTCACCAAAAAGAAATGCTCAAATTCAGTGGTTAAAATTCTTCCTTCTTGGTCATGAATTTCAATTCCCATTCCTTTTTGAACCGAAATTGGTTTTTCTTTCGATAAGATGGCTGTACCTGAATATCCTTTTTTTACAGCTGAATTTGAGCTTAATTGGAAGTTATTTATTTCTGCCAAAGCCTCTGCAACTTGTTCATCTTGGGCTTTGGTTTCTTGTAAACAGAAATAATCAGCATTTAAAGATTCAAACTTTTCTTTAAAGTCTTTTTTTACAACCGCTCTTATGCCATTTACATTCCAAGATATTATTTTCATTACTATTTATTTTAATACATAAACCCGAACAGCCACAAAGGTATTCGGTTTCCATTGCCTACTGTTATTCCATCAATTGCCAAATGAGAAGATGGCAAATTTTTTATTTGATTCCAAGCTTTATTCTCCCCTCCTACTTCAAATAATAATTCTTCATCAACTAAAAAGTCGCCATATTTTGGCGCGGTAACTTTATGATTTTGCTTTAGTTGATTATAAAAAAAAGACTCTCGTAAAGTTCCAATGGCAGGAGGAATATCGCTCAATGCATAAGATAAGTTGGGATTATTTAAATATACCTTTTCTGGTTTGGTTAAGTAACCAAAATCTAATGAATCTGTTTTTAATAAATTAATAAGCTCGGCATCATTTAAATTATCTAACAATTGCAACACCTGATTTCGGTTAATTTCCATACGTTGCGCCAACTTGGTAATATTAGGTTTAAACGGAACTTCTTGCGCAAGGATATATAAAAGTTTCTTTAAGTTTCTGATAGTTTTATAACCTGCCTTAAAAATTGGAGGTAAATCAGACTCGATTAAATGAGTTACTGCAGCTGCCAATCTAAAATTATAATATTGCTTCGATTCAGAAAAAAAAGGATAGTAACCGTGTTTCATATAATTTGAAAACACTTTGATAATATCAATTTTCTCGGAAATTTCTGAGGCAATTTTTACATGATTTTTTAAAATATCATTTAAAGAATAAACTGGAAAATGAATGTTCTTATCGAAAAGTAAAAACTCTCTTATGGATAAGCCCGGCAAATTAAAAACTACTGAACGCCGGCTCAAATCTGCTTTTTGTTTTGAAATTTCTATTGCTGATGAACCTGTAACTACAAGTTTTAGCCCATCGTAAGTGTCAGTTAAATGCTTTATGTCTTTTGCCCAATGTTCGTACTTATGTACTTCATCTAAAAATACACTTCTGCCGCCATTCATATAAAAAGACTCCACCAATTTATAAAGTCTATTGCCTTCAAAATATGGATGATCAAGACTTAAATAAATAGATTTTTTAGGATTTAAAGTTGCTGCTTTTTGCAACATTAAGGTTGTTTTGCCTGTTCCGCGAGCCCCCAAAATTATTATTAAGGGTAGGTTCCAATCAATTTTATCAAGCAAATACCTTTTACCATGATTTATTGTCTTTTTTAATTTAAATGTTTCTAAGTTTTTAAAAAAATCAATATCGTTCATAAGGTCAACGATTTTATAATATAAACCAAAATTAAGCAATTTTAATAAATGTACATAATTTTAACAAAAATCAATTTTGCTTTTTTTATGTACGATTTTTTATTTCAACAAAATAGACAACTAAAAATAAAAACCTTAAATTCAAACAATTAACTCCATATTTTCCCAGGGTTCATTATTCCATTTGGGTCAAAAACATTCTTAATTTGTTTTTGAAGTGCAATTTCGGTGGCAGAAAAAACAATGTCTAAATAATCTTTTTGAACTAAGCCAATTCCGTGTTCTCCCGAAATTGTGCCTCCTAAAGATTTACAAAGTGTAAATATTTCTCTAATCCCAATGGGTAAAACTTCATTCCAAGTTTTATCATCTAAATCAGCTTTAATAATGTTTACATGTAAATTTCCATCGCCAACATGGCCATAGCAAACCGATTTAAAGCCATATTTATTTCCAATTTCTTTTACACCTTTTAATAATTTAGGCATTTCATATCGGGGAACAACAGTATCCTCTTCTTTATAAACCGAATTAGATTTTACAGCTTCTGCAACCCTTCTTCTTAACTTCCACAAACTTTCTTTTTGGGCTTCGGTCTCAGCAAATAAAATCTCATCGCAATTATGCGCTTCCATTACTTCCATAATTTTTTCGCAATCAGAAAGCAAAACCTCTTCGTTGTTGCCATCAACCTCAACAAGCAAATGGGCTTGAACCTCATCTTTAACATCTATTACAATATCATCTACAAACCTTAAAGTCCAATCAATGGCATCGCGCTCCATAAACTCTAAAGCTGACGGTGTAATCCCTGCTCTAAAAACATCAGCAACAGCTTCACAAGCATTTTGAGCATTAAAAAAAGGAACCAACATTAACTTGTTGAGTTTTGGTAATGGAATTAGCTTAACCACAATTTTGGTAACAACTCCTAAAGTTCCTTCACTCCCAATCATTAACTGTGTAAGATTGTAACCGGTTGAGTTTTTGAGGACTTTTGCGCCAGTCCAAATAATTTCACCATTTGGTAAAACCACTTCAAGGTTCAAAATATAATCTTTGGTTACGCCATACTTTACAGCTTTTGGCCCGCCAGCATTGGTAGAAACGTTGCCGCCTAAAAAACTACTTCCCCAACTTGAAGGGTCAGGTGGATAAAATAGTCCTTTACTTTTTACTGCTTCTTGAAAAACTTGATTTATTACACCAGGTTCAACTGTAGCCTGAAGATTTTTTTCATCAATTTCTACAATAGAATTCATTTTTTCTAAACTTAAAGCAACACCACCATTAATTGGTAATGCTCCACCGCTCAGGCCTGTTCTTGCGCCCGAAGGAGTAACAGGAATTTTATTCTCGTTGCAATATTTTAAAATTTGGGAAACTTGTTTTGTATCTTCAGGCTTCAAAACTACATTCGGCAAAAAACTTAAATCTTCAGTTTCATCATGGCTGTACTTCTTTAAGTTTTCTTGATCGAAAAAAAGAATTTTAGAAAAATTTGATTCAAAAAATTTAAGGTCTTTCTGGTTCATTTTGATTTTCGTTTTGATACAAATTATGCTCAACCATGCTATGAAATGGAATGATTAAGGCTGCTAAGCCTACTTCAAGCATTGAAATTATATAGTTATTCTCTATTTGAATTTGCAAGAAAGGATCTATGGTTAAAAGAATAAATTCTAAGAAAATAAAAAGACCTAAAAAAATAAGGGGCTTTTGGAATTGAATTATGACTCCAACTTTATTAAGGTATAGTGTAAGTATAAAAAATAGGGTTGCAATTATCAATGAAACCCTTAACTGGCCTTGCCGATAAAGAAAATTTTTAATATTCTGATTAAGACCAACATTTTGATTTATTACCAAATTTTCAAAGTTTGAATTTTCAGAATCTATAAAAAAGTAGTCTATAACATAAAGTTTTAACTCTTCTAAAAACCAAGTATAAAAGATAAAAGTATGGTCTATTTTCCCTTCCATAAAGAAGCTATAAATCTCAAGGTCAGAATCTATTCCTTCTTGAAATTCATATTTTTTCAAAAACGAAGTAAGGTCTTTGTCTGAGCTGTTAAATAATTGAAAAAAAGTTTCATTTATATGTTGCCCGAAATTGCTAAAAAAAAATAATTCTTCATAAAGGTTTAACGATCCAAAATTTATTTTTTGTGGATAACCCCCTTCTATGGTAATATTTGAATTAGTATAAAAGCTATGAATAATTTCTGCCTCTAAAGTAATTATGGAAGAGTCGATGGTATTACAAAATTTTGAGACCTTATAATAGTTATTAGTTTCTTGATTTTTAGCTAGTTTTTCTTTGCTAAGACTTCTTAAATTTAATATTTGTTTATGAATTTCATGATGAAATTGCTGATGTTCAATGGAGTAAATAATACTAGACAAGGACCAAAAAATAAATGTTGCGGCAATTACCATGTGCCGCTTTTCTAAAGCCAATCTCCATCGAGTTAAAATAATTGCAACAACAAGAATTGAAACTCCGAAAACTCCCAACTCTTTAGCATAAGGATAATGCTGTTGAAAAAAAATAATAGAAGCGATTAAAAATAAACCTGAAATAACCGTAAAAAAATTCCCCCATTTCAGTTTTTCATTGAGCCATTTGCTTCTAAAGTTTCTGACTAATTTAAAAGCAACAACCAACAAATAAATAATTCCACCAAATAAAACCAAAGCTGCAGCACCAGGCCAATGAAGAATTTTAAAAAAAACTCCTAAAAAAATAAAGACCGCAACTAACCTTTCTAAAATAATAGTCAACTTCATTTTTCCTTTTGTAAAGAATTTGAAATAATTTAAACGTGTTTTATTACTTTCGGCAACCCACAAATTTTAGTAATTATGAATAGAGTTTTATCAATTCTAACAATACTTTTCACCTGTTTTTCAACTGCTTTTGCCCAACCTAATATCACCCTTGAAGATATTTGGGGAAAAGGCACTTTTAGAAGCGATTATGTTTATGGCCTAAATTCTATGAATGATGGGCTACATTATACCACTCTTGATAGAGATAGAGGTGGAAATGTAATCAACAAATATTCTTACAAAACTGGTGAACTTGTTGAGCCAATATTGCAATCAATTGTTTTGTTGCCTGAAGGCGAAGAAAAACCTCTTTCTATAGGTTCTTACAGTTTTTCAGCAGATGAAAATCAAGTTTTAATTGGTACAGAATTAGAACCAATTTACCGACATTCAACCAAAGGGCAATACTATATTTATAATTTAAAAACTGAAAAGCTTACCAAATTAACAAAAGGTGAAAAGCAAAGACTTGCAGAGTTTTCTCCCGATGGAAAAAGGGTTGCATTTGTAAAAGAAAACAACCTATTTGTGAAGAGCTTAGAAACCAACGAAGAATTTCAAATTACCAATGATGGCGAATGGAACAAAATAATTAATGGAGGTACAGATTGGGTTTACGAAGAAGAGTTTGGTTTTGACCAAGCATTTTTTTGGAGTCCTGATGGAAAAAAAGTGGCCTATTACAGATTTGATGAAGAAGCTGTAAAACAATTTAACATGGCAATGTATGGTCAGCTTTATCCGAATCAATATGAATTTAAATACCCAAAAGCGGGAGAGGATAATGCTAAAGTCGAAATAAAAATTTTCGATATCGTTGCCAAAAAGTCAATTTCAGCTACATTAGAAAACTACGAGTATATTCCAAGAATAAAATGGGCAAATGCCAACCAACTTTCAGTTATTACTTTAAACCGCAACCAAAATGATTTGAACTTATTTTTAGTTGATGGAAATACTGGTAAAGCAAATCTTATTTTAAATGAAAAATCTAACGCATATATAGATATAGATGATGATTTAAGCTTTTTACCTGAGAACAAAGGTTTTATTTGGACATCAGATGAAAACGGATTTAAACACATTTACAAGTACAGTTTAGATGGCAAGAAAAAAGCTCAAGTAACCTCTGGCAATTGGCAAGTTGATGAATATCTGGGTTATGATGCCTCCACTGATTTAATATACTTCAGTTCAACCGAAGCTTCTCCGACTGAAAGAAATATTTATTCTATCAAATCATCAGGAAAATCAAAAAAGAATTTAACGCCTTTAAAGGGTTGGAATGATGCCAACTTTTCAAATGGGTTTAAGTATTTCATAAACACCTATTCAACCGCTAATCAACCGAGTGTAATTACACTAAACGATAATACTGGAAAGGTAATTAGAACCTTAAAAAATAACGAAAACCTCAACAAAACTTTACAAGAATTTGATTTATCACCAGCAGAGTTTACTTCATTAAAAATTTCAGAGAATCTTAGTCTAAATGCTTACATCATAAAACCAAAAGATTTTGATGAAAACAAAAAGTATCCGGTCTTAATGCATGTTTATGGCGGACCAGGTTCACAAACAGTAAAAAACCAATGGCTAGGCTCAAACTTTTATTGGCATCAAATGCTAGCTCAACAAGGCTATATCATAGTTTCTGTAGACAATAGAGGAACAGGTGCTCGTGGAGCTGATTTTCAAAAAGTTACCTACAAAGAACTAGGTAAATATGAAACCCAAGACCAAATTGCTGCAGCCCAAAAACTTGCTGAATTACCTTACGTTGATGCTTCTAGAATAGGCATTTGGGGATGGAGTTATGGTGGCTACATGTCTTCTCTTTGTTTATTTAAAGGTGCCAATGTTTTTAAAACAGCTATTGCCGTAGCTCCTGTTACCAATTGGCGTTTTTACGATAGTATTTATACTGAAAGATACATGCAAACCCCACAAGACAATGCCAATGGATATGATGATAATTCACCTATAAATCATGTTGACAGCTTAAAGGGAAACTTTTTATTGGTTCATGGTTCTGCAGATGATAACGTGCATTACCAAAATACAATGGAAATGATAACTGCTTTAGTAAACGCCAACAAACAATTTGATTTGATGATTTACCCAAATAAAAATCATGGCATTTATGGAGGCAATACTAGATATCATTTATACAAAAAAATGACAGATTTTATTTTGGAGAATCTCTAAAATTTAATAGACCCGTATATTAATTCGCTAATCGAATGAATTATTTTTTTAATCGCAATTTAATTATATTCGTTCAATTCTTTCTTAAAAAAATTAATCAATAACAAATATGCCAGAAACAGTCAAACAAGGACATCCTAAAGGATTATACACCGCGTTCACAACAGAAATGTGGGAACGCTTTAGCTACTATGGAATGCGCGCACTGCTAACCTTATACCTAACTGCCGAATTGGCAAACGGTGGATTCGGATTGGATAGAACAGCTGCATTGGAAATATACGCAATATTTACAGGTTTGGTTTACCTTACACCAATACTGGGTGGCTGGATTGCAGATAGCCTTTTAGGTAAAAGAAAAACAGTATACATTGGAGGACTGGTAATGGCTGTTGGCCAATTTTTGCTAGCGGCTAGTGCATTTATGAGTGGCACTTTAGATCCATCCTCAAGGTTATTTTTATTCAATTTTGGTTTAGGTACCCTAATAATTGGAAATGGCTTTTTTAAGCCTAACATTTCTACCATTGTTGGTGACTTTTATGATGATAACGATCCAAGAAAGGATTCGGCTTTCAATATTTTTTACATGGGTATAAACCTTGGGGCCATTTTAGGACCTTTTATTGCTGGAGCATTAGGCGAGAATGTCGATTGGGGATGGGGATATTTTGCTGCAGGTGTAGGTTTGATTATAAGTGTAATTTGGATGAAAACCCAAGAAGCTACTTTTGAAAGATTTGGGTTACCTACCGAGTCTCCTACCAATAAATTTATTCTAGACGCAAAAGATTGGAGAGATATTTTTAAATATTCAATAAGTTTAATATTTGCAACCCTAGGAATAATGATTTTATGGGGTTTAATTCCAGATTCTATTACCAGCGTATTGATAACA
>JGI20154J14316_10002111_pt1 | contig 17117 bp, 21 predicted proteins | sample COG_04_FD_14316 | JGI IMG/M metagenome (IMG submission 14316) | reverse complement strand
TCTTTAGTGATTTTTAGATCGTGACCTTCATATTCTGCGATGATTCTGCGGTAGCTATGCAGATTTTTTTCTGTTAATTCTACCGTTGCGCCAGCTTGTGGTATATAAATAGGTCCAAAGTTGTCCCATGTGTCGTTGTACGGACGTTCGCCGTGGCCAGTATCCGGGTTAGGGAATAATATTTCCTCAGCTTGACCTTCCTGAATTAACAAAAGACCTGCTGGTAAAGTGCTATCAATAGGGGTTCCAGGCCGGTCCGCACTTATAGGCCAAAGGGCCTTAACAGCGGGTAACGATTTGATCGCATCTACATGACGTTCTTGAAGGAACATGATGTATTCATTTTGGCTGCGTTGATATACGTCCTGATCTGTCGGGTACTGGCGTTGTTCTTCAGACGTTAAATAATTAATGTCAAATTTTTTCTTGAGCCAATCTTTATTGAAGCTTGTACCGTCGGTTTTGATGTAGTAAAGAAATTGAGGGTAGCTGTTATCCGGGAACTTGAAGGCATTCCCGTTTAGAATAACGGTCCGGTCTACTATGGTCAAGGTATCTCCAGGCGCGCCCATACAACGCTTAACATAGTTCTCCTTTTTGTCGACGGGCATAGCATCCATAGGATAGTTAAAAACCACAGGATCGCCTGCCTTTATGTCTTCAAAAGCGGGAAATCTTAAGTACGGTATTTGAGGCCAACTTACATATGAAGGTGCCCCTAAGAAGGGAATACGGTTGTGTACTAACGGCAGACTGAGTTGAGTCATCGGTACGCGAACGCCGTAATGCATTTTTGATACAAATAAGAAGTCGCCTACCATCAAACTTTTCTCCATTGAGCTCGTCGGTATAGTGTAGGCCTCAAAAGTGGTAGAACGTATTACTGTTGCGACGACAATGGCGAAAAAGATGCTGTTTACACCTTCGCCTAAATTCTTTTTAATGTATGCATCATCACGGCCCCAATATTTTAATTTTTCCTGGTAATTCAGGTAGCCTAAATAGAGTCCCAAACTGCCCATTACAGCAGCAGTTTGCCAAGTTTTACGGAACTTAAAAACATGAAGAAGTTCGTAAATCATAATGATTCCCATTACCACACCGACAACGGGGATACAATACAGCAGCACCCACCACCAAGGTCGCTCTGCTATTTTCACAAGCACATAGGTGTTGTAAACCGGTATAAATGCCTCCCAGGCCTTGCGGTCTGCAGCAACGTAAAATTTCCAAGAAATAGCGCCGAACCACAGCGCCTGTACTATTGTGAAGATGATAAATTCCATTCGGGGAAACTACTTTATTATTCGGTGATGAATAGTTAGTGTATTGTGAAAATTACAGACCTAGAACATCCTTCATGCTGAACGGGCCTTTTCGACCTGGAACCCACTCTGCCGCTAGTACTGCGCCCAATGCAAAGCCGTCTCTACTGTGGGCTTCATGTTTTAGCTCAATAGTATCTAGGGTACTATCGTAAGAGACTGTGTGTGTCCCGAAGTAAGGATCCTTGCGGTCTGCGCTTATTTTTAATCCTTTTGATTCTGGATCCATCGTCCAACGCTCCAATGAGGGGTACGCTTTCAAAACACCTTCTGCCGCAGTAATGGCCGTGCCAGACGGCTCATCTTTTTTCCCTGTATGATGAATTTCATGAATACTAGGCTCGTATTCCGCATAACCCTTCATTATCCTGGCCAATTTTTCATTGAAAGCAAAAAATAAATTCACCCCAAGCGAGAAGTTCGAAGCATACACAAAACCAATGTTGTTTGAAGATGCAGCGGCATCTGCCATGGATTTTGCATCCAACCACCCCGTCGTACCGCTCACCACAGGAATACCCGCATTGAGTAGGTTGTAAATATTCTGAGCGGCTGCATCTGGCTGTGTGAACTCAATAGCAACATCTGCCAACTTCGCTTGCGCCAGATCTAGTGCACCACCGTTAGCAATATAAACGATAGTATGGCCTCGTTCTTTTGCGATGCGTTCAATGGTTTTACCCATTCTACCATAACCTATGAGAGCTAATTTCATTTAAAGTGCAAAAACTAAGGTGAAACCAGGAGCCAATTCAGCAGGCCGACTAGCGAATCTATTGGTATTCAGCGATGGCTGCAGGGATAAGTCATCACTTACATCAAAGTCATACAAATGCGCATCGATATTTGCATCTAGTATATTTAATAGATATACCCCTAGTAGACCGAACAAAGCATATTCACGCTGCGTGCGCAGCGCCTCCATGTAGCCCATCGCTTCTTGAGCCACGCCATTTACAGAATTCTGATAAAATGGCGCAGGTAAAGCAGCGAATAAGTCAGGCGCTAAGGATTCTAATTCTGTGCGAGTTTGTAACGAAGGCTCATCTATAATGAGTTGAAGAACGGACTCATAATTGTTGAAATCCTGGGATAAATCCACATAGTAATAAGCGACACCTCCCAAGGCCCCCCAAACAATGGGTACTTTCCAATATTTCCTATTGTAGATTTGGCCTGCGCCAGGAATGAAGGCTAGGGTAGTGGCCAATTTTATATTATGTGCGGCGGCTTCACTATGGCCATGGGCCAAAGTATCCTGAACCTGTGCAGCTGTTCCAACAGAGAAGGATAAAAACAACGCTATGAGCGCCGTTCTAATCATTGAGCTTTGAAATTATTCGCTGTAAATCTTCATCAGAGGCAAAGGATATTTGAATCTTTCCTTTACCATTACTACCAAGGTTAATCGCAACAGGCGCTTCGAAATACCCGCCTAATTGTGATTCTAAGCTCGCGACACCCGCCTCTTTTTTTGGCTTCTGCTGCACTGCTTTAGGCTGCTTTACCTCCTTAGCGAAGGCCTCCGTTTGACGAACACTTAGTCCGTTTTTGAGAATGCGTTTGTACAATTCTATCTGCTCATTCTCTCCTGGGAGATTTAGAAGAGCCCGTGCATGTCCCATCGTGAAAACAACAGTTGAAGCGCCATCTGCATTTTCATCATGACTTTCGTTGCGATTTAAATCCCTGAGTTCAGCTTGAATAATCGCAGGTAATTTTAACAAGCGCAAGAAGTTAGTTATGGTCGAGCGACCTTTACCGAGTCGGCTCGCAACTTCCTCTTGAGTTAGTCCTAATTCGTCCATCATTCGCTTGCACGAATAAGCCATTTCAATAGGGTCTAAATCTTCTCGTTGTAAATTTTCTACGATGGCTAATTCCAACATATGGCGATCGTCCGCCAGTCGTACATAGGCAGGAATCTCTTCTAGCCCAGCAATTTGTGAAGCTCTGAACCTGCGTTCACCGCTAATAAGTTCAAACTGCATGCCATTTTTGCGAACAGTAATGGGCTGAATAATGCCCAATTCGCTGATGCTCTGAGCGAGTTCAACAAGGGCATCATTATCGAAGTTAGAGCGTGGTTGAAAAGGATTCGTTGTGATACTGCTTAGACGAATCATTGCTACGGAACCTACCAGCTTATCAGCGCCGCGGTCCGTTACTTTATTCACCTTTGCAACTTCGTCGCCTAAGATGGCCGACAAACCTTTTCCCATTGCTCTTTTTGCCATGTTCTAGCTTGCTTTTGCGATTAACTCTTGTGCTAAAGTAAGATAATTCTCAGCGCCCTTACTTCCTGCGTCGTATGCGATGATGTTCTCACCGTGGCTTGGCGCCTCACTAAGCTTTACATTTCTATGAATGACAGTTTCAAAAACAAGGCCTTCAAAATGACTTCGAACTTCATCCGCGACTTGGTTAGATAGTCTTAATCTACTGTCAAACATGGTAAGTAGTAATCCTTCTACGTCTAGGTCTTCGTTGTGTAACTCCTGCACTTTTTTGATCGTATTGAGCAATTTACCCAAGCCTTCCAACGCATAATATTCACATTGAATGGGCACCAATACAGCGTCTGATGCGGTAAGTGCATTCAGCGTGATTAAGCCCAGTGAAGGAGCACAATCGATAATAATATAATCGTACGTGCTTCGAATATCTTGTAAGGCCTTTGCGAGAAAAAACTCACGCTTAGGTTGGTCAATGATTTCTAATTCAACGGCTACAAGATCAAGATGTGCAGGAATTATAGATACCCCTGGTGTGTAGTTGCTTGAATTAATTCTTCTGCCTTTCGAGCACCTTCAATAAGCTCGTAAGTACCTTCACCAGCATCCTCAGGCTTCAATCCTAATCCACTAGTCGCATTTGCCTGAGGATCAGCATCTATCAACAATACGCGTTTTTCCAGCGCACCCAGGGCAGCGCTAAGATTAACTGCGGTAGTGGTTTTACCCACACCGCCTTTTTGATTGGCAATGGCAATTACTCGTGACATATTAGATGCGTTACATTGTACTCCCAAATGTAAGCGAACCGGTCGCGAAATGCTAAAAAAGTAATGAACAGATTGTTCTTAATTTTCCTCGAAAGACGTGTCCAATTGTAAGGCGACCAATTCAGTATAGTGTCCTCCTGCTTGCTCCAATTCTTCCGCGGTTCCACGTTCAATCACCCGTCCATCCTCTAAACAGATGATCTGATCACAGTGCTTTACAGAAGATATACGGTGGGCGACGATGAGGGAAGAAACGTCTTGCGTAGCGGCTTTGATGTTTCTTAGGATAATTTCTTCCGTCTCCGTATCCACAGCACTTAAGCAATCATCGAATACCATGATTTCAGGTTTCTTGATTAATGCTCGTGCGATACTAACGCGTTGTTTTTGCCCACCAGAAAGCGTTACACCACGCTCACCCACACGAGTTTCATAACTTTTTGGAAATTCTGAAATATTGTCGTGAACGCCAGCTGCTTTCGCAGCATTGATCACCTCCGCTAAATCCAATGCATCCATTCCAAAGGCGATATTGTTGGCGATCGTATCACTAAATAAAAACGCTTCTTGTGGAACCCAACCTAAATGCGATTTTAAAGCGGGTAAATTCCATTCTTTAAGATCAACACCGTCAATAGTTATGCGTCCGGAAGTAGGGTCGTATTGACGCACGATGAGTGCTGCTACTGTACTTTTTCCAGCTCCTGTTTTACCTAAAATTCCAAGGCTCTGTCCAGCTTCAAGTTCGAAGCTCACATCTTTTAATGCTTCTACGCCACTATTGGGATAGGTAAATGAGACTTTTCGAATACAATGCGGCCTTTAAACTCCTTTGGGATATACTGTCCGCTCTCAAAATCTGGTGCTTCGTTTAAGAACTCATCCAGACGTTCCATGGAGGCTGATGCACTTTGAACCAATGAAGTTACCCAGCCAATAGAGGCTATTGGCCAAGTCAATAAATTCACATAATAGATGAATTCTGTGATGTTTCCAGCACTGACCTCTCCAGCCATGTAAAGCTTGCCGCCTACAAATATGGTAATCAAAGTGCTTAAACCTACCATGAAGATCATCAGAGGCTGGAACACCGCATTTACCCGAAATAATTTCTCATTGACACTTCTGTATTCCAAGGCTTGTTCTTTAAACTTCTCAAAGAACCAAGGCGTTTTGTGGTACGATTTAATCACACGAGTACCCGAAAAGGACTCTTGAGCAAACGTACTGAGGTTGGACAACTGCGATTGAACGGCGTGTGATCTTTCCTGGATTAAACTTGCTACCTTATAAATTAGATAGGCTAAGAAGGGCAATGGGATCAATGTTAAAAGAGTCAATTTCGGACTCACGCTAATCATAATAGAAATGACTAAAATGATGGTGAATCCTGTATTGAGCGTATACATGATCGCAGGACCTACATACATTCGAACTTTGCCTACATCTTCAGAAATTCGGTTCATCAAATCTCCCGTATTGTTTTTCTTGAAAAACCTTTGGGTCAGGCGCTGGTAATGATCAAAAACGACATTTTTAAGATCATACTCAATGTGGCGCGACATCACAATGATGGTCTGGCGCATGAAATACATAAAGATGCCCTGTAAAACGGCCGAAGCAATAATGTATAGACCATAGCGAATCAGTTCCCACCGGACTGTCTCATCCCTAACAGCGCCACTTTTATAATCTTCTATCACCCTTGCAATCGTATCGAAACTATTTCGAATCAAAAGCGCTGGAAAAAGCTTAAAAACAACCGAAATAATGACAAAGACACCCCCGGTAATGAGTAGCCATTTGTGCTTCAAGAAATATGGGTTGAGTTTTTTTAATGCTTTCATAGGTGGAAGAGCGTCAGTACCGCTGTATATTTGCCGCTGTTAAAAAAGTCCTTTGCATGCGGTTTGTCAAAAATAACACCTCTTTAGTGAATTCGGTTCTCGAAAAGAAACATCCGCGTACAATCTATACCACATATGATAACTAGACGTCACATCCGAATAAAGGTGATGCACCACCTCTATGCCCAATCTACTGATTTAGATATGGGTGCAGCCGTGCTTTTACGTAATCTTGACAAATCTCTTGATGAAGTTCACGATCTGTTCGCTTGGGACATTAGTGCGTTCTTGCGTTTAAATAGAGAGGCCAGAGCTCATTATGAGCGCATGGAGCAGCGTTCAACACCGGATAAGACCGTTTTAGACCGCATTTCTCGTTTTACGAGCATTTCGTTTTTTAAAAAATGTGAGGAGAACAGTGCGCTTACGGCATTGATTGAAGGTTCACATGTGAATTGGTCCGACTATTCGCATCATTTCAGGAACCTATGGGACGCTATCTACGCTTCAGATCGCTTCGAAGAATTCGTTTCTCAGCCGTGCACACATGCAGGAGATAAGCGTTTCTTAAAAGAAATGTACCAACAGCACATCGCGGAGAATGTCTTTATACATGACCTGTATGAAGATCAACATGCCCAATGGAGTGATGATCTCGATGCTGCCCAAATGATGACGGCTAAAGTTCTTTCAAGTTGGAAAGAAGGCGACGTAGCGCTGACCGTTCCTAAACTTTTTAAAGACGAGAGCGATGCGGCATTTGGACCATTGCTTGTTCGTAAGTACTTCGAATTCAATAGTGATAGTATTCGACGCATTGAAGAAAAAAGTAAAAATTGGGAGAGCGACCGCATAGCTAAAATGGACGTTTTATTAATGAAACTCTGTATCGCAGAATGGCGTGGTTTTGAAGAAATACCTGTAAAGGTTAGTTTAAATGAATGCTTAGATTTAGCCAAAGAATACAGTACTCCTAAAAGTTCTTCGTTCATCAATGGCGTACTTGACAAAATCGTTGCTAATTTGCGTGAGGAAGGCTTGATCAACAAAGTTGGCCGTGGAATGATTGAATAATTAAAGAATAAACATGAAAAAAGTAGTACTTCTAGTATCGGTATTGTTTTTCGTAACAGCGTGTAATGACGCTACCAGTAGAATTGAATCGTCAAATGATGTATCCACTGAAGGAGCAATGATGGAGGCTTTACCTGCTATCGCTTTTGAATCGGACTTTCATGATTTCGGTGAAATTCAGGAGGGGATTGTTGCAGAGCATGTCTTCACATTCAAGAATGAAGGTGAAGGACCACTAATAATTTCTAATGCACAAGGCTCTTGTGGTTGTACGGTGCCAGATTGGCCACGTAATCCTATTGCCCCAGGAGAGACGGGTGTAATTAAAGTGAGTTTTAATAGTAAAGGACGCGCTGGTCGTCAAGACAAACGTGTAACCCTTACTACTAACGCCGTTCCTCAAACGAAGGTGTTGAACATAACATCAACTGTATTATCTAGCGAAACAAAATGATGAATATATTTTTACAAGCAGCCGCTGGCGGCGGTATCATGAGTCTTTTACCTTTTATCATGATCCTCGCGGTCATGTACCTTTTCTTCTTCCGTCCTCAGATGAAGAAACAAAAAGAAGAAACTAAATTTAGAACCGAAGTTAAAAAGGGGAACCGTGTAGTTACCACAAGTGGGATACACGGCAAAATCTTAGAGGTAGCAGATAACTACATTATTCTAGAATCTGAAAACAGTAGGTTGAAATTGGAAAAAAGTGCAATAAGCAAAGAGCTCAGTGCACAGTATTCCACTGCTGAGAAGTAACTTAGAAACCGGCTCAGGCCGGTTTTTTTATGCTTAAATTAATTCAACATATTCGTATCGAAGCGTTGCTCTTCTTAGCTTTTGCGGCGTTGATATGGTTTGTAATGACCGTATCTGCGACGACAGTGGAGCGCCAGTACACGATGAATTTCACTTCAGATGCTTCGGTAGTCGATATGTTTTGGATGCAAGACAGTACCATCAACACACAGGTCACTGTACGATCAAAAGGACTTAGCGCATTGTTTATGCGTCAGTTTAATGGGCTAGAAGTACCATTTTCGGCCAACAATACTATTCGTGCCAACTCGAAAGGGCTCTACGCCTTGCCCGAAGATTTAGAGCGCATACTTTTCGAGCGATTTGGAAGCGATTATGAATTCAATTTTTCCGTCAAATCGGATACCTTTTATTTTCCTTCCGCTTCGCTTGTCACTCAAAGTATTCCACTACGTTTGATCTACAGAGTTTAAGACTACCAGAAGGGTATCGATGGATCAGTCCACCAGCAATCAACCCTGTGGATGTGGAAATCACGGGTCCAGAATGGGCTATTCCTTCGGGACCAATTACCCTAGAATTGCCGCAAATGGAATGGAAAGAAATCTTGAGAGAACATATACCCCTTCCTGAATTGGGTCCATTATTGACGCAATCTTCGAACAAGGTGGTTTTAACTGCCCAAGCAGATATTTGGGTCGAAGAGCGCTTTACTGCAGAGGTTAAGTGGGAAGGGCGCACACATACTATAGAACTCTGGTTAAGTGGTCCATTTACCTATCTAAGACGAGGAGGGTGGGAGAAGCATGTAAGTATCGCACTACATGCTGTTGAAGAAGGGGTAGGTTTGGATATCGATTCCAGAAATTCCCTGGTGACTGTATTGTCCTATGCCCCAAAGATTTTGGTACATTCACAAGAATGAAAGAGATTGTTTGTTTAACTGGGGGCATGGGCTCTGGCAAAAGTACTGTCGCAAGGTTGCTGCTAGAGGAGGGCTTTGCGGTCTACAACAGCGATGATAGGGCAAAAGCACTTATGTTAGAACCCGCTGTTAGAGAAGAGGTCGAAACTATTTTTGGCTCCTCAGCTTATGCAGAAGACGGTTCTTTGAACCGGTCGTTTCTATCAAAGCAGATTTTTTCTAATCCCAACAGAAAAGTTCAGTTAGAAGCCATTATTCATCCAGCGGTTCGGACCGATTTCAATTTGTGGCTTGAACAGGCGAAAGGAAAGGTAGTCTTCAAAGAAAGTGCCCTCAGTATAGAATTGGGCGATCCAACATGCCATTCAATTCTTGTAATACACTGCCCGGAAAACATTCGAATACAGCGTATTAAGAATCGAAATCCAGAATGGTCTATCGAAGAAATAAGTGGCCGTTTGGCGAGTCAACTTACAGACGAACAGCGCCTTACGAGTGGGGCCCAACTCTTGGACAACTCAAGTACGCTAGCTGCGCTTAAAGTTTCGTTGCATCAAGCTTTAACCAAATGGATTTGAACCAATCCGTTAGGGTAAGTTCTAGTCGAGATGTTTTTCCAATTTGCCGTGCTTTCGTTCGATCGAAATAAAGGAATTCCAGCGCCTAATGTAGTTGGAATATAGGTGAGTATCATTTCGTCGATTAGTCCGGCACGGTGAAGTTTGGCATTAGTCGCTCCGCCGCCCACAATCCAAACGGTGCCGTATTTTGATTTCAATTCATTTAAAGCAACTTCGGCGGGCTCGTTACTAACCTCGATGCCCTCAGAGACGCCATCCGCCAGGGACTGCTTGGTGCTTAAAATCACGGAATGCTTTTCTGAATAGGGGTAAGAACCTTCGAAAGATTTGATTTTTTCAAAGGTATTGTGTCCCATAATAACGGCATCTATACTTTCATAGAAGGCAGAATACCCATAATCTTCATCCGGGAGACGGAAAAGTGGGTGGTCTAGAAATTCTATTCCTCCTTGAGCATCAGCGATGTATCCATCTAGGGTAACGGCAGTGTAAAGAATAGCTTTAGGCATGGTTGAATGGTTTGATGAATAAAGACTATAGCAAATCGTTTGCCAAATTGGCCAAAGCTGAGCGTTCTCCTTTCTCTAATGTGATATGTGCATACATATCGTGGCCTTTCACTCTATCTACGAGGTAGCTCAATCCATTGCTCTGTTCGTCCAAATAGGGGGAGTCAATTTGTTTAACATCGCCGGTAAATATGAACTTTGCACCATCTCCAGCACGTGTAATTATGGTTTTAACCTCGTGCGGGGTTAGGTTTTGACTCTCGTCGACGATAAATATGATGTTGGCCAGTGACCTACCTCGAATGTAGGCGAGCGGGGTAATGACGATTTTTTCCTTCTCTACCATCTCGTCCAATTGCTTGTATTCCTTATCCCGGTCACTAAACGTGTTTTTGATCAATTTAAGATTATCCCAAAGCGGCTGCATATAGGGATTGATCTTCTCCTTGGCATCTCCAGGTAGGTACCCAAGGTCTCTATTAGATAATGGCACTATGGGCCGAGCGAGATAGACCTGTTTAAAATCTCTCCGCTGTTCAAGCGATGCTGCCAAAGCAATAAGTGTTTTCCCTGTCCCAGCAACACCTGTTAAGCTGACCAATTTAATATCAGGATTTAGCACTGCGTGTATGGCAAACGCTTGTTCCGCATTTCTTGGCTTTATGCCATAAACGCTCCGTTTCTCAACATGATCTAAAGTCTGATTTGCAACGTTATAAAAGGCAAGGCCGCTACTATTGTCGCTTTTTAAGATATAAAATGAATTGGGAAAGGGGCTGAAATCAGGATTTTCACTGATCACCTCATCTATATCTAGCGACTTTTTCTCGTACAATCGGCCCAACGTGGTTGCATTGAAATTTTCAACCGTAGCTTTTCCTCTGAAAAGTGAGTCTACATCTTTGACTTTCCCTGTAAGGTAATCCTCCGAAGCCAAATCAAGGGCTTTCGCTTTGAGACGAAGATTGATATCCTTCGTTACCAAAATAGTAGGACGATCCGGAGCTTCCTCTCGGATATTTAGCGCAGCATTGATGATTCTATGGTCCATCTTTCTGCCCAGAATACGTTCGGCATCTAAACCACTTCTGCTGGTATCCATAATGACTTTAATGGCACCGGTATCTTCCCCGTTAAGTGGTATCCAATTCGTAAAGTCCTTCCCCTCAGTAATTTTATCAAGGGTTCTTATAAACTCACGAGCCTCATAATTCTTTGAGTCGTGGCCTTTTTTGAATTCGTCCAATTCTTCTAAAACTGAAATCGGTAAAACCACATCGTGCTCGTCAAAGCAATGAATGGCGTTGTGGTCGTAGAGTATTACAGAAGTATCAAGAACAAAGATTTTACGTGCCTTTTTTGCATTCTTCTTAGCAGCCATAGGGATTCCAGATATTAGTTCCCTTAAATTAAACTTTACGGGCAGTTTTCAATTGCTATGTTGCTAAACCTTAAGCGAAGTTTTTAACGGTAGATGTTGATATCCCTATGTAGGCATTCAGAAACGAAAAGAGCGGCCTTCTGGCCGCTCTTTTACACACACACATCAATTCAAACTCTGCGCTAACGCGCATTCGAATACACTCTAGGTGCAGCAGAGCGTACTTCATCGCTGGCTTGATCAGCGAATTCTTTAAAATTTTCGATGAATTTTCGGGCCAATAGTTGAGCGGTTGCCTCGTACTCCTCTTCCGACTTCCAGGTGGATACAGGATTCAATAAACTTGTCGGTACCCCAGGAACAGCGTTTGGCATAGCCAATCCGAAAAGAGGATGTTCTGTGTAGCTCACCTCATCGAGGTGTCCATTCATGGCTGCAGTGATCATAGCTCTGGTATAGCTAAGTTTCATGCGGTTCCCTACACCGTAAGACCCACCGGACCAACCGGTATTGATTAACCAAACATTCGTATCTGCCGCTTTCATCTTTTCTGCCAACATATCGGCATAGGCCGTAGGATGTAAAGGCATGAATGGCGCACCAAAACATGCAGAGAATACGGCTTTAGGTTCTGTCACACCTTCCTCAGTTCCTGCAACTTTTGCTGTATACCCACTGATAAAATGATAGGCCGCTTGCGCAGGAGTAAGTTTAGAAATAGGAGGGAGGACACCATAGGCGTCTGCCGTTAAAAAGAAAATGTTTTTCGGGTTAGATGCTAAGGAATTGGGCTGGATATTTTTGATATGGTGGATAGGATAGCTAACTCTGGTGTTCTGAGTTATCGAAGAATTCCCAAAATCGACACTGCCACTTTCGTCGAGAACCACGTTTTCTAAAATGGCATGTGGTTTAATAGCGTTAAAGATATCCGGCTCTTTTTCAGCACTTAGATCTATAACTTTAGCATAGCATCCTCCTTCGAAGTTAAAAATAGTGTCGTCGCTGCACCANCCNTGCTCATCATCGCCAATCAGTCTGCGCAATGGATCTGCACTAAGGGTTGTTTTACCCGTTCCAGAGAGACCAAAGAAAATGGCAGTATCACCATCTTTTCCAACATTAGCAGAGCAATGCATGCTTAATACATCTTTCTGGAAAGGAAGAATAAAGTTTAATGCACTGAAAATTCCCTTCTTTATCTCACCTGTATAGCCCGTTCCTCCGATTAAGATGGTTTTATCTGTGAAATCAAGTATTGCAAAATTTTCCTGACGCGTCCCGTCAAGTTCAGGGTTGGCCAAAAAACCAGGCGCATTAATTACGGTCCATTCGTATTCGAAGTTCTCGAGTTCCGCCTCTGACGGACGTAAGAACATATTGTATGCGAATTGATTCGACCATGGGTATTCGTTAATTACACGAATGTTCATGCGATAGCTAGAGTGGGCTCCGGCATATGCATCACGTACATAAACATCTTTCCCATTTAGATAGTTACAAACCCGCTTTTTTAACTGTTGAAACTTCTCTGGATCGAAAGGCTTGTTCATGGGACCCCACCAAACGGAATCTTGTGTGAGCGCATCTTTAACAATGAAGCGATCTTCAGGAGAACGTCCTGTAAATTTTCCGGTATTCAGTGCTAGGGCTCCGTGCGAGGTTCGCACGGCCATATCTTTTGAAAGACTGTGTTGCTCTAAAGTATCCGGGTCAAGGTTACTGAAAAGAGTCTTAGGCCCTATGCTCAGTGAGCGCAGGTGGTCCTGGTGGTTCATAACAATAAATGGTTGGTTCTATAATAGGTCCTACAAAAGTAGAAATGCTATTGAATTGAGCCTCCCTTATTGTCAAAAATTATCCTTGATTATCCACAATTAATCTATAAACGATTGATTCAGTTGCTTTTGGGTAGAGCGCTTCCAATCCATCCCACTACAAATGCAAGACCGCCGAGAGGAGTAATGGGTCCTAAAAAGCTAAGGTTTACACCCAACAAATCGTCGGTTGCTAATAAATAGATGCTAAAGCTGAAGAGAATAATGCCTGCACTCCAGCAATAACGTGCCCAATTCGGTATATTACTTTTTAGTGTGGCCAAAAGAGCGACGGCATGAACCAATTGGTACAACACACCTGTCTTAAATGAATTCAAGGCGGATGCCTCTAAATAGGGTGCAAGGGTATGTGCACCTAAAGCGCCTAGAAGTACTGCGCTTGCTCCAAAAAATGCAATAAGATATTTCATGTGTTAAAAATACACTCCGTAGAGAAACTTCATGGTGTTATTATTATAACTATATCATAACTATTGTTAATTTTAAAACAACTTCAAACAGGTACAATGACAAAGCAAATCATACTGATCGGCGCTGGGCTGAGCACACAGAGTTTAGTTCCATATTTAAAGTCTAAACTGAACGAGTACGATTGGCATTTAAAGGTGTTGGATAGAGACTTCACTACGGCAGCGGAACGTTTAGGAAAACCAAACGAACGCTGCGTTGCAGGAGCACTGGATATCTCAGATACAGATGCTCTAAATAATGCGCTTAATGGTGCTCATTTGGTTATATCAATGGTTCCGGCTCATATGCATTTGAATGTGGCGAAGGCATGTTTGAAGCATAAGTCGCATTTAGTAACGGCCAGTTATTTGACACCAGAAATGCGTGAATTGGACCAAGCGGCGCAGGATAACGGCTTAGTATTCTTAAACGAATGCGGTCTTGATCCTGGTATCGATCATATGAGTGCTGCACGCCTTCTAGACGGCATTCGCAACGATGGTAGCGAAATTGTACTTTTCGAAAGTTTTACTGGAGGTTTGCTTAGTCCTGAGTCTGAAGGAACGAATCCTTGGCGCTATAAATTCACTTGGAATCCTAGAAATGTAGTATTGGCAGGTCAAGGAGGCGCAGTAAAATTCATTCAAGAAGGCAAATACAAATACATTCCGCCCCACATGGTTTTTCGTCGTACAGAACTCATGGATGTGGAAGGCTATGGGCGTTTTGAGGGATTAGCGAATAGAGATAGCCTGAAGTACCGAAAGGCTTATGGGCTTGAAAAGGCAGCAACCTTGTATAGAGGTACGCTTCGTCGTCCTGGTTTTGCTCGAGCATGGGACAGTTTTGTGAAGCTCGGAATGACCGACGATTCCTACACAATTGAGCAAACAGATGACCTGACATTTAGAGAGTTCACAAATTTATTTCTAGCATACAATCCGCACGATTCTGTCGAATTGAAGTTGAAGTATTATTTGGGCATCCCTCAGGATTCTGACATCTTTACGAAACTCCAATGGGCAGGTTTATTTTCTGACCAAGTTTTTCCATTTGCCTCGGGGACCCCAGCACAGTGCTTAGAATATATTTTAAAGCAAGTATGGACCTTGGACGCAGAAGATCGCGACCTTATCGTGATGTATCATAAAATTGGCTGGAAAAATGGTGACCAATTGGGCATGATTGAAAGTTCCATGGGCATCGAAGGAAAGAATGCCAGCCAAACCGCTATGGCTTCTACCGTGGGCCTACCTCTGGGAATAGCAACAAAATTGATTCTTACGGGTGATAACATCGAACCAGGCGTTCAGATGCCAATAACGGCGCAATGGTACAATCCTATATTAGATGAATTGGCCCTTGATTATGGAGTACTGTTCCATGAAAAAGAAATTCCTTATCGCGGCTATTAAAGACTGTCGTAAAAGGGACTAAGGACGTCATGCGTCTCTGTAGTGTACGATTGATCCGCCGAATATATGGTAATAGCACGGTGGTGTGCATCTCCCGTATTGTGTCTACTCAGTCCAAAAATACACCTGTTGGCTTCACGATTCTCTTTTGGCTTAATATGAATAACTTCATTTAGGTACAATCCCTCGTCCAATGCCGCATCAAGAAATCTATCTTTTCTATCGCAGGGTAAAATAGCCCAAAAACTTCCTTGAGGTTTTAATAGACCAGATACACTCATGACTAAACTCTTGAAATCTAGAGTTAGCGCATGCCGGGCTGCGGCAACCCCATGGTCACTTTTAGTTGGTCCTTCTTCGAAGTATGGAGGATTAGACACTATGATATCATAGTACGTATTCATCTCGAATTCTTGAATAGGTTGATGGTAACAAACCATTCTAGAATGGAAGGGACTGTTTCTAAAGTTATCCATGGCTTGCTTTGCACTAGGTCCATGAATTTCAATTCCATCGACAAAAGCTTTCTGAAAACGTTGCGCAAGCTGAAGCGCAATGACTCCGCTACCCGTTCCTATATCCAATACTCGCTGGACGGAATCCACAGCTGTATTTGAAGCGGCCAAAGCCCCAAGCAAACACCCGTCGGTATTGACACGCATAGCACATTGGTCGTGTGCTACTTCAAACTCCTTCATTTTAAACGGCTTGGTATAGTTCATATGCCCTCGTTAAAAGTAAAAATCTTAGGTCGCAAGGTGATGAAATAGATAATATTCACCAAGGCAAAAATGAAGTAAAAGAAATTTGCCTCTATAAGTGTGTAGGAGAGGAGCAGCACGGTTGCGAATTGGACCACGACCCATTGCCAAATATGCATTTTAGTCAATACCCGAAGTTTTTCATCTATTTCTTTTTCGGCACTGATTTGATGCATCCCTTTGTTCCAGATCCATTTCCCGAAAATTGCATTTAAACCAGCAGCGACTGGGGCTGCGGTATTTGTTAATTGCTCTATCTCGTAGGTAATTACTGCACTTTCTTGGGCAGCGTAAAGCACAACAGATGTTATAACCAATTGCATAAGCAACAGCGATGAGTAGATCAAATGCAGTGATCTAGGATCGTAAGGAAGTGGTTTTTTCATCTTGATTTAAAGGTCTAATAAACCTTCGGGTAAATCAAAATAAATAGATTTTTTCTTGTGATCAATACGCTGAATGAACGGCTCTACTACTGGAATTAAGTGTTGGACTTCGTCCGATTCAATGAGAAACAAGTTCTGCGCAGATTGCTCTATAATTTCAACAATCGAACCGAAGCTTTGTCCATTATAAAACGCAGTGTATCCTTCTATAGCCTTGTCGTAAAAGCCTTTATCCTCTTCCGGTTCAGGCAACATATGCATAGGAAGGAAGGCTGCCGAATTTACCAATCTCTTGGCCTCTTCAAGACCAATATCCTCAAAAGAAAGGACCAACTTTTTACCGTTTAAGGCACCTATGGCTGAAACAAAAAAAGGAACCAGTTCCTGGTTAATTTCCAGGAGAACTGATTCCAATTCTTTAAAGTATTGTGGAGTAGAGGAGTCTATATGGAGAACCACAGCTCCCTTGTACCCATGAAGTTTAGTGATTTTACCTAGTGAAAAACACTGCTCCTTTTGCACAATTACTTTGCGCTTTCTTCAGCTGGAGCTTCTTCCGTTACTTCTGCAGCAGGAGCTTCTTCAGTTGCTTCTGTAGCAGGAGCTTCTTCAGTTGCTTCAGCAGATGGAGCCTCTTCCGTTGCTTCAGCAGATGGAGCTTCTTCCGTTGCTTCAGCAGCAGGAGCCTCTTCAACAACAGGAGCGTTTGCCGCTTCAATAGCTGCTTTACGTGCTTTGTTTACTTCAGCTTCTGCAGCTAGACGCGCTGATTTGCTGGCTGCAGCAGCATCATTCAGTGATTGAACTTTTCCTTCGATTTTGTTTTCTTTTTCAGAAACCCAAGCTTCGAATTTAGCCTCTG
>JGI20154J14316_10002102_pt1 | contig 17141 bp, 16 predicted proteins | sample COG_04_FD_14316 | JGI IMG/M metagenome (IMG submission 14316) | reverse complement strand
GATCACCCATAAACTCAGCCTTGATGAGATCAATCACGGCTTTGATCTGATGCATCAGGGCAAATCAATTCGCGCCGTCGTCGAGTTCTAAGCACAAAGCCACAAAAGGGACTGGGTAAACAATTTTCCTGTGCTTCTTGATCCGCGTTTTGTGTTGAGAGCGGGCTATTTGGCCGTACCGTCCAAGCGCGGGCAGAACCCGCGGGGTTGCGCCTGAATGGGCGTATTTGTACGATGGACCTTTATTAGGGTGCGGCTGGCGCACTCTGCGCTCGCGTGGGGTTTGAAAACACGCTAGCTTGTGGTGCATGAAGCGAGCAACTGAATGTGAGACTGGAACCATGTCGAAAAAATCCTATTATGCGCCACGGGGTGGCTTGCCCGCACAAAGCCAGATTTTGACGGATCGGGCGATGTTCACTGAGGCCTATGCCGTGATCCCGAAGGGCACTTTCAGCGACATCGTNACCAGTTTCTTACCCTTCTGGGAAGGGTCGCGATTTTGGATTCTAGCGCGTCCTTTGTCGGGCTTTGCCGAGACGTTCTCACAATATATTGGCGAAGTTCAACCTGGTGGCGGTAGTGATCAGCCCGAGACTGATCCCCGGGCTGAAGCGGTTTTGTTCATTGTAGAAGGTCAGCTCACGCTTGATTTAGATGGGTCTGCCCATCTTATGGAAGAGGGGGGGTATGCCTATCTGCCGCCCGGCATGCGTTGGAGTTTGCGCAATACTGCCAACCGGCCGGCGCGGTTCCATTGGATTCGCAAAGCCTATCAGGCGGTGGTGGGTCTCGACAGTCCTGAGGCTTTCGTGACCAACGAAAAAGATATTGCGTCCAGCCCAATGCCCGAAACAGATGGGGCTTGGGCGACCACGCGCTTTGTTGAATTGAGTGATCTGCGCCATGATATGCACGTCACCATCGTTACCCTAAAACCTGGTGCGGTGATCCCGTTTACAGAAACTCATGTGATGGAACACGGTCTGTACGTGCTGGAAGGCAAGGGCGTCTACCGCCTCAATCAGGAGTGGGTCGAAGTGGAGGCTGGAGATTTTATGTGGTTGCGGGCGTTTTGTCCACAAGGGTGTTATGCTGGTGGACCGGGGCCGTTTCGCTATCTGCTTTATAAAGACGTAAACCGTCACATGCCGCTGACATTGGGATAAGTGATATACTTGGGCCTCACCGATCGAGTCGGTAAGGCCCGCATTTTGTTGCAAGGCGCATTTTTATCGGTGTGGTCTGCGATCTTGGCGTCTTAGCCGGCCCAGCCTGAAACAGATTTGACTTCCAGAAAATCCTCAAGACCCCAGACACCGCCTTCGCGCCCGTTGCCTGATTGTTTCATTCCGCCAAAGGGGGCGCCTGCACCACGGCTTTGACCGTTCATTTCCACCATACCCGACCGAAGTTGTCGTGCGACGCGTTTGCCTTTTTCACGATCCTGTGTCTGGATATAATTGGTCAATCCATAGACCGTGTCATTGGCGATTTCGATGGCCTCTTCTTCGGTATCGAAGGGAAGAATTGATAACACTGGCCCAAAGATTTCTTCGCGTGAAATTGTCATTTGGTTGGTGACATCGGCAAAGATTGTCGGCTGTACATAAAACCCTTTCTCCATGCCATCCGGGCGCCCGGTACCGCCAGCCACAAGGCGTGCGCCTTCATCTATGCCTTTTTGGATAAGGGCTTGGATCTTGTTGAATTGTACTTCGTTGACGACGGGGCCAATGTGTCGGCCGCTTTCATGGGCTGGGCCCACCTCGACAATGCCGGCGACTTCTGTCGCGGTGGCAACCGCTTGATCATAAGCTTCGCGCTGGACCAGCATCCGTGTTGGGGCGTTGCACGATTGCCCGGTGTTGTTCATGCAATGCAGCACACCGCGTTTTACCGCTTTGGCGTCAGCGTCGTTAAAGATAATATTGGCGCCTTTACCACCCAGTTCTAGGGTGACGCGTTTCAGGCTGTCGGCGGCGGCTTTGGTAATCAATGTGCCGGCGCGGGTCGAGCCGGTGAACGACACCATATCNACGTCAGGATGGACGGACAGCTGCGTACCAACTCCGGCGCCATCGCCATTGATCAGATTAAACACACCCGGGGGAAATCCTGCAGCATCTACGGCTTCGGCAAAGATCATCGCGTTGAGTGGCGATTCCTCAGATGGCTTTAGTACCATAGTGCAGCCGGCAATCGCGGCGGCGGCCACTTTGAGGCTAACCTGGTTCATTGGCCAGTTCCACGGCGTAATGAGCGCGCAGACCCCGACAGGTTCATAAAGTACGCGGGCTTCGGGGGCATGATCGCCCAGCGGCCGGTCAAACTGGAAGGTCTTGGCGGCCTTGAGGAAGTTTGTGATATGCGAGGCTCCGGCGGCAATCTGTTCGTTATGCGCCATATCAATCGGGGCCCCCATTTCGAGGCTCACGGCTTCGGCCAGTGCGGCACGGCGCTGATTATATTGCTCCAGTAATTTTTCCACCAGTTCAATACGGACCGCGGCTGGCGTGTTCATCCAAGTTGGAAAGGCGGCGCGGGCGGCTGCGACAGCTGCATCGGTGTCTTGTTGTCCGCCCAGCGAAATAACGGCATCTGCCTGTTCAGTAGATGGGTTGATAACTGGATGGTCGCGCCCCTCAAGTGGAGCAACCCAGGATCCGTTTATATAAAATGATCGTTTTTCAAGCATAGTTATCTCCAAATTCAAACGGCTTGGTCTGCGAGTAAAGTCAAACAGTCGCCTGACAGTGTCAGCAGTTTTGGAATATTGCAAGCCGAGCGTGGCAAAACCTGCAAATTGCTGTATTCGGGTCGCAACAGAAAAGTATAGGGGTGCTAATGTCTATTCGTCTTAATGAACTCGTTCCCGATTTTACGGCTGAAACTGATCAGGGTGAAATCGGATTTCACGACTGGATTGGCGATGGTTGGGCTATTATGTTTTCGCATCCCAAAGATTTTACCGGTGTTTGCACCACCGAGTTGAGCGCCGTGACGCAACTGACTGATGAATGGGCAGCGCGCAATACCAAGATGATTGGCGTTTCGGCGGATGGTGTTTCAAAACACGCTGACTGGAAGAAAGACATTGAGACCCTGGCTTGCCGATCGGCAGAGTTTCCGATTATTGCTGACAATGATGCCGCAGTTTCCAGTACTTTTGAGATGCTACCTGCCGAGGCCTATACTGCAGATGGTGGCCTTTTGGACACCGCTAGGGCGGTCCGGTCTTTGTTTATCATCGGGCCGGACAAGAAATTGAAGCTGTCTTTGTTCTATCCGGCTTCTGTGGGGCGAAACTGGGCCGAGGTCCTGCGGGCTTTGGATGCGCTGCAGGCAGTAGCCGAGCATTCTGTGGCATTGCCTGCAAATTGGACCGTGGGCGAAGACGTGATTATTCCATCTGCAGTGAGTGATGCCGATGCCAAGGCTAAATTTGGAGAGTTTGAGGCGGTTCTGCCCTATGTGCGCACTGCAAAGCTGCCACAGTAAACTACGCAATAGGCTTTATCCGATCGCTTGGCGTGACAAAGGCTCCAACATCTGTTGGAGCCTTTGTCGTTTTGTTTACCAGCAGGGTGTGTTTAACTCGCTGCGTTTTCGTCTGCGGTCATTTCTTCGCCGGTCTCTTGATTGACGACTTTCATTGACAAGCGCACTTTGCCGCGATCATCAAATCCCAGCAGTTTCACCTTTACGTCCTGACCTTCCTTGAGGACATCAGAAGGGTGGTTCAAACGGCGGTTTTCGATCTGCGAGACATGGACCAAACCATCGCGCTTGCCGAAGAAATTCACAAAAGCGCCAAAATCGACAATTTTGACAACCTTGCCGTCATAGACCTGACCCTCTTCGGGTTCGGCTACGATTGCATAGATCATGTCATAGGCTTTCTTGATCGAATCGCCATTGGGCGAGGCAATCTTGATCACACCCTCATCGTTGATGTCGACTTTCGCACCAGAGACTTCGACAATCTCGCGGATAACCTTGCCGCCAGAACCGATCACTTCGCGAATTTTATCGGTGGGCACGTTCATGGTCTCGATGCGCGGGGCATGGACGCTGAAATCAGCCGCTTCGGTCAGTGATTTGGACATTTCGCTTAGAATATGCATCCGGCCGTCTTTGGCTTGGGCCAGAGCTTTTTTCATGATGTCCGGAGTAATGCCGGCAATCTTGATGTCCATCTGCAACGAAGTGATACCTGCTTCGGTACCCGCCACTTTAAAGTCCATGTCGCCCAAGTGATCCTCGTCACCAAGAATATCGGTCAGAACTGCATAGTCGCCATTGTCGTCAAGGATTAGACCCATAGCAACGCCGGCAACCGGTGATTTCAGTGGCACGCCCGCGTCCATCATCGACAGTGAACCACCACAGACTGACGCCATTGACGACGAGCCGTTGGATTCGGTGATCTCGGAAACAACTCGCACAGTATATGGAAAATCGGTTGCGGCTGGCAGAACTGCCTGCAGTGCACGCCACGCCAATTTTCCGTGACCAACCTCACGCCGACCGGGAGGGCCTACGCGTCCGGCTTCGCCCACCGAGTAGGGAGGGAAATTATAGTGGAGTAGGAAGTTGGAACGCGAATTGCCGTGCAACGCATCAATGATCTGCTCGTCGTCGCCGGTACCCAATGTGGTAACTACAAGGCCTTGGGTCTCGCCACGCGTGAACAGCGCCGATCCGTGGGTTCGCGGCAGCATACCGGTTTCACACACGATAGGACGTACAGTATCCAGCGCACGGCCGTCGATCCGCTTGCCAGTTTTGACCACGTCGCCGCGCAAGATGCCGGCTTCGAGTTTTTTCAGCGCCGACCCAAGATTGGCGTCTGCCAATTGCTCTTCGCTAAGCGCGGCTTTGATGGTTTCACGGGCGGCATTGACTGCCGCGGTGCGCTCTTGCTTATCGGTCAGCGCAAAAGCGGCGCGCATCTCGGTTTCACCGGCAGATTTTGCGGCGGCATAAAGATCCGAGTAATCGGCTGGTTGAAAATCAAACGGCTCTTTTGCAGCGTCTTCGGCCATATCCACGATCAGGTCGATCACCGGTTGCATTTGCTCATGTGCAAATGTGACAGCGCCGAGCATTTCTTCTTCGGACAGCTCATAGGCCTCGGACTCGACCATCATCACAGCGTCTTTGGTGCCGGCAACAACCAGATCTAGGCGCTGATCAGGTTTGGTCCGGAGGTGATCCATATCTTCAACTTCTGGGTTCAGGATATATTCACCGTCGACAAAGCCGACACGGCAGCCGGCGATCGGGCCCCGAAACGGTGCACCGGACAATGTCAAAGCCGCAGAGGCGGCAATCATCGCTACGATATCGGGGTCATTGACCAGATCGTGGCTAAGGACGGTACACATCACCAGAACTTCGTTTTTGAAGCCGTCGACAAACAGCGGGCGCAAGGGGCGGTCGATCAGACGAGCAGTCAGTGTTTCTTTTTCTGAAGGCCGGGCTTCGCGCTTGAAAAAGCCACCAGGAATTTTACCCGCAGCATAGTATTTTTCTTGGTAATGCACAGTCAAAGGGAAAAAGTCCTGACCGGGCTTTTGCGTTTTGGCAAAGGTTACATTTGCCATCACCGAGGTTTCGCCCAAGGTGGCGATCACCGATCCGTCTGCTTGACGGGCCACTTTGCCTGTCTCTAATGTTAGGGTTTCTTCACCCCATTCGATTGATTTTTTCGTTACGTTAAACATCACGTTTCCTATAATGGCTGCCGGGGCGTATCCCCATGTGCCGATTTGCGTTCGGGGCCGCATTGCCCCCGTGGCCTTTTGTTGATCCTGCTGCATCCCAAGGCCCAGAGTTGCAGTGTGCGGATAGCGGAGCGGGCGGATGCCCGAAATGCAAAGGACGCACTCTTGGTGCGTCCCTTTGTGTTAGCGGCGAATGCCGAGGCGTTGGATTATGCTTTTGTAACGCGGCTCATCGCTGCGTTTGACATAGTCCAAAAGTTTCCGGCGCAGGGCCACCATTTTGAGCAAACCACGGCGGGAATGATTATCCTTTTTGTGGGTCTTAAAATGCTCTGTTAAAGTCATGATCCGCGACGTCAGAATGGCCACCTGAACTTCGGGGGAACCAGTGTCCCCGTCTTTGGTTGCAAACTCTTTCATTACGCGGGCTTTTTCTTCTGCTGTAATCGACATCGGGGTCTCCTTTTTAATTGAGATGTGAAATGGCGCAGGCCGGGATGACGTCCAGCAAGGCCCGTGGAGGTATCCGCCCAGATTTTGAGCTGATGCGCGGATATAGGAGGTTTTGATGGAAAAGGAAAGCCTAAAGAGTGGGGGGCGTTGCCCGATCTTGCAACCCGTAAGGGTTGAACTTGGCGGTTGTTGATAATGTTGTGCCACGCAGATCAAATATGTAGTCCAATTGACGGCTTAGGCGCCGCTTCTTGGATATTTCGATCCTTCAATCCGCCGCGAGGCGTCGCCTTTGATTGCAGCGTTCGGGATTGCAGTCGTCGCCTGAGGTGAGGTCTTAATTATGACCTGATTGTTCAGGTTTGTGTGCCTGTAACCAAGACAATGTCAGAGGCCTTAAAGCCAGTCACCGTGTTCATTGTGGCGAGAACAGCCCCATCCAACACAATTTCGGTCATGCGCGGGTCGCTGTGATGTGGCCGCAGGCGCACGTCATGAGGTGTTTGCAGCTTATCGTCATGAGTGATTAAAATACTGTCGTGTTGGCTGTCAAAAGCGATAATACTGGTGGCGGTTTTGCCCGCGTTGGCCGCATCTAGAATAATTGTATCCTGCCCAAGGCCAGGTGTAACTACATCACTGGCGCCAGCAATCAGCGTATCGTCGCCATCGCCACCATTGAGATAATCCCTCTCGTCCAACAATTTGTTGTCCGTCTGTTGCGGGCCGGTGGTGTCGGTTGCAGGCTGCTCTGTGCCGTCGATCCTGTCATTGCCCAGATCGCCAAACAAGACATCCTCGCCTTGACCACCGATCAGCGTATCGTCGCCGATGCCGCCAGAGAGTTGGTCGTCATCCTCGCCGCCGTTGAGTAAATCATTACCCATGCCGCCGATCAGCGTGTCCATACCTGTGCCGCCGCGCAGCGTATCATCGTCATGGTATCCAAAGATGGAATCATTCCCCTCCTGACCACTCAGATTATCATCGCCGTCATTGCCGTGCAAAGTATCATCGCCAGCGCCGCCGCGCAGCAAATCTTGACCGTTTCCCCCCCATAGATCATCATCACCGCCCCGGCCGGAAATTGTATCATTGCCCCCGTATCCATTGATACGGTCGGGACCGTCATGGCCGATAAGGCTGTCATCTGCCGCACTGCCTCGCACCGGAGCTGTAGGTGTGCCCAAAGGCGCTTCAGAGGTATCTGGACTAAACTCTTCTGGTTTCACGGTTGACGGATCATTTTTCGCGGGGTGAAATTGGTTCTGACCGGATAGGTCCGCAGTTTGCCGTTCATCAGGCTCTGTGCCCTCATCTTCGGGGTCCGGGTCCGAACTGGCTATTTCGATGGCCCCCATCAGAAGCATGCCTAAAAGAGTGGTCATCCAAAACATACGAGCGACTTCGCCTTTGTATTGTGAATAGAAACATAGCCTCTAAAATGCACTCAGAGAGCGTCAAAACAATCAAAACTTCGGAAAATGGTTAACCGTGGCAGCGTATAGGTAGGTTTGCTTTTGACTGTGTCAGAGGCCAGATTTCTGTCGTGCGGCTGGTGTTCGGATGGGTTGGGCTGACAGTTTGAACTGCGAAATCCAAACGTTCAAAGCTGCGCTATTGACCAGATTTCTGGCTGCTGGCTATAGGCAATATAAAGGGGATGTTTTGGATGTCCGCCCTTGGTCAGACCAAGATGAAAGATCGGCAGTCCGCTGTCATGCAGCAAAGCTGTGACATCAACGCCACGTTTTTTATGGGTGCCATGGGTGCCCCAAGCGGCAATGATTTGATCCGCCCACACGCATGACTGGGCAATCGCGTGATCATTTTCAGGCCCGATAGGATCAAGCGCCGCCCGCATATTTCGGGGATCTGTGTCGCGCCAGGCAAAAACATTGGTGACGCGAAAGGCACCGAACCCCAAGGCGCGAGCGCGCCTTTCACAGCGTTCCACGGTCGGATCGTTTTGAAGTTCGGTTGCGGTNGAAGGGTTGAGCATGATGAACAGCGCTTTGCGCCCAAGCGTGTCCCAAGTTCGGGTTAGCATATAGCGGTAGCGTTCGCAGTCGGAATAAAGCGCTTCGGAATAGGTATCGGATTTTTGGTGCACACGTGTGATCATAGAGCGTCTTTGGCGTGCCGTATGCGATAAAACAAGCCTATATTTTCGTAGTTGAATAGTTGTTTGACAGGAGATGACAACTGCTTAGGGATCCTCGGCGCTGGGAGTAGGGCTGAAAACAGGAGCGGCAAAAACCCGGTTTGGGTGCAACTCTCCAGCCTTATAGATCCCTACGGCAACGGCGCGACCGTCAAGTGCCGCCCAGCATTCATCACCGTATTCGGCGTTTGAGGTCACGACCATTGCCGGGTTTCCATTGCGCAGCTTGGCGGCGGCCTCTGCTGTGCAAGACAATTTAGGCAGCTCGTCCAGACCGATTTCGAGCGGTTGTAAATGCGCGTCCAGTTCAGGGGTTCGCGCCAGCGCGTCGATCTGCTCGAGACTTAATCCGCTGTCGACTTCAAAGGGTCCCGACCACATCCGCCGCAACGTGACAACATGCCCGTAACACCCTAGCGCAGTGCCGAGGTCACGCGCAATCGAGCGCACATAGCCCCCCTTGCCGCAGGTCATCTCTAGCGTTACCTGATCGGCGCTGGGCCGGTCGATCATCAACAGTTCCTCAACCCAAAGCGGACGCGCGGCAATTTCGACATCTTCGCCGTCGCGCGCCAGCTTATAGGCCCGTTCTCCATCGATTTTAACGGCGGAAAATTTTGGTGGCACCTGCATGATATCGCCAACAAATGCGCCCAATGCCGCTTTTATTGCGGCATCTTCGGGGCGCAGGTCGCTGCTTGCCGTCACTTCGCCCTCGGCATCATCGGTATTTGTGGCCTGACCAAGCTGCACAGTAAAGCGGTACGCTTTGAGGGCTTCGGTGATGAAGGGCACGGTTTTTGTGGCCTCACCCAAAGCGATTGCCAGCACGCCGGTCGCGGCAGGGTCAAGCGTTCCTGCATGACCTGCCTTTTTTGCATCAAAGCACCAGCGCACCTTGTTGACGACCATGGTGGAGGTGATGCCGGCGGGTTTGTCAACCACCAGCCAACCCGCAATGTCGCGGCCTTTGCGTTTACGTGCCATTTCGGGTGTCCTTTATTGGGTCCCCGCCTGCGCTGCGGGAGCGTTCGCGTACCGAACCTTGCGCGCCCCGTCAATGATATATGTTGCGGATTACAACGACAAACGCCCCCGGCATTGCCGAGGACGCAGATAATTTAAAGGTCTTTATTTTAGTTGACGGCTTTGGCCGCCTGATCGAGAGCGGCCAACCCAGTGCTGGCAATCGCAATTTGTCGCGGTTTCAGCGCTTCGGGCACTTCGCGGGTCAGATCAATATGCAGCATACCGTCTCGATGGTCGGCGGCGCTGACCTGAACGTGCTCGGCCAGTTTGAACCGGCGTTCAAAGGCGCGGGTAGCGATACCACGGTGTAAATAGCTGTTTGTGGCTTCATCTGCCGTTTTGCGCGCCGCGATGACCAGCTCGTTTTCTTTCACCTCAAGTGACAAATCATCAGTGGAAAAGCCCGCCACAGCAATTGAAATGCGATACGCATCCTCCGCTGTTTTCTCGATATTGTAAGGTGGATAGCTGGGTTGGCTGACTGATCTGTCCGAAACTTGGTTTATCAGGTCTGCAATTTGGTCAAAGCCAATTGTGGCGCGGTAAAGTGGTGCTAAATCAAAGTGTCGCATGGATAAATCCTCCGTTGAGCGATCTCTTAAAGTGCCTTCCCAAAGGGACAGACGGTTCGATATGCGGCCCTGTATAGGCACCGCATGTCGAAGATGTGGGGGAGGGGCTGTCAGGTTTCAAGGGGCGCAAATAAGATTTTTGCACCGGCGGTTCAATTTTATTCAGTCCGTTCTAAAGACAGGATTGCAGCAGGGATTTGGTGTTGTCATAGGTCATCTCAACCGGGTTACCGCCGGCGCTGGGATCTGTCAGGGCGGCGCGCACCACCGCGTCAATATCTGGATCGGTGACACCCAAGGCGGTCAGGGTTGGTGGAATATCAAGCTGCGTGATCAACGCCGCCACAAAGTCATAAAACCCGTCAAATCCACCATCGATACCAAGATAATCAGCTGCCGCTGAGATACGGGTTTCGATCGCCGGTCGGTTCGCCCTTAGCACAGGCAGCATCACCACTGCGTTGGTGGTGCCATGATGGGTGTGATACATTGCCCCCAGCGGGTGGGATAGCGCGTGGATTGCGCCCAAGCCCTTTTGAAAGGCTGTGGCCCCCATGGCAGCGGCTGACATCATCTGGGCGCGGGCTTCGAGATTATTACCATCGGTAAAGGCTTGGGGCAGATAGTCTTTGACCAAGCGCATGCCTTCCAACGCGATGCCTTGGCTCATCGGGTGGTAATGCGGTGAACAATAGGCCTCAAGGCAATGGGCAAACGCGTCCATTCCGGTGCCGGCGGTGATGAATTTGGGCATGCCAACGGTAAGTTCCGGATCACAGATCACCACACTGGGCAAGAGCTTGGGATGAAAGATGATTTTTTTTTCGGCGGTTTGGGAATTGGTAATCACGCTGGCGCGGCCGACCTCTGAGCCGGTGCCGGCGGTGGTGGGCACTGCGACAATTGGATCGATCGCTTGGGCATCGGCGCGGGTCCACCAGTCGTCGATATCCTCAAAATCCCAAAGTGGGCGGGTCTGACCTGTCATAAACGCCAGCATTTTTGCCAGATCAAGTCCTGAGCCGCCCCCAAACGCCACGACGCCGTCATGTTGACCGGCACGGTACACCTCTAGACCAGCGGCGACATTGATTTCATTTGGATTTGGATCGACATCGGCAAAAATTGCGCGACCCAGACCGGCTTTGGCCATAATATCCAAGGTTGATTGGGTGATCGGCAAAGAGGCCAGCCCCTTGTCTGTCACCAGCAGTGGGTTTTTGATCCCGGCGGCGACACAGGCCTCGGGTAGTTCGGAAATACGCCCCGCACCAAAGCGGATTGCGGTGGGATAGGACCAGTTTGCTGTCAGTGTCATCGAGCTATGCTTTCTTCATGTGATAGGACTTGGGTCGGGTCAGATTGTGAAAACCAATCTGGGAAAGTCCACCGCCGCGACCCGTGTCTTTGCAGCCCGTCCAACAAAGCGCCGGATCAAGATAGTCACAGCGGTTGGTGAACACCGTGCCGGTGTCGATTTGGTCGGCAATCGCCTCGGCGCGGGTGTAGTCTTGGGTCCACAGTGCGGCGGTCAGGCCAAAGTTACTGTCGTTCATCAAAGCCACAGCCTCGGCGTCATCGTTAACTTTCATGATACCAACAAGCGGGCCAAAACTTTCGTCGCGCATCGCCCGCATAGAGTGATCCACATCGGTGAGAATTTGCGGCATCAGATAGGCGCCACCGTCCTTGGGAAACAATGCGGGATCAATCAGGGCTTTGGCCCCATCGGCGCAGGCCTCGGCGGTTTGCGCGCGCACCTCATTGGCAAAGCGCAGGTGCGCCATCGGGCCCAGCGTTGTGTCTGGGTCCAGCGGGTTGCCCAATTTATAGCCGCTGACGATCTCAACCGCCTTGGCGACAAAAGGCTCGTATAAAGCCGCGTTGACATAAATCCGCTCAATGCCACAACAACACTGGCCAGAATTGAACATTGCGCCGTCGATCAGCGTTTCGGCGGCTGCCTCCAAATCGGCATCCTCCATCACATAGCCGGGGTCTTTGCCACCCAGTTCCAACCCGAGGCCGGTAAACGTGCCGGCCGCGGCATGTTCCATGGCGCGCCCACCGCCGACCGAGCCGGTAAAGTTGACAAAGCCAAAGCTGTTGGCCGCGATCAGCGCCGAAGTGGTTGCGTGATCGAGAAACACGTTTTGGAATACCGCCTCGGGGATGCCTGCCGCTTGAAAGGCGGCGGCCATACGTTCACCGACCAAAAGGGTTTGCGAGGCGTGTTTCAATACCACAGTGTTGCCGGCGATCAGCGCGGGGGCGACGGTGTTGATCGCAGTCATATACGGATAATTCCATGGGGCCACCACCAGCACAACGCCGTGAGGCACACGTTTGATCAGCCGTCTGAAGTTGTCGCTGTCCTCGATTTGGGTCGGGGCCAGAGCGCTGGCGGCGATGTCTGCCATATACGAGGCGCGCTCGTTAAAGCCGCCAAACTCGCCGCCATAGCGGATGGGTCGGCCCATTTGGTGGGCCAACTCGGGCACAATTTCGTCGTTCATTGCGCCAATCGCCGCCACGCCTGCGCGCACGAGATCAATGCGCTCTTGCAGGGGCCGTCGGGCCCAGTCGGCCTGTGCGGCGCGTGCCCGTTCGGTGGCGGCAAAAGCTTGGTTTTGGCTCAGACAGGGGCGTTCGGCAAAAACCGACCCGTCAATTGGTGAAATGCATTTTACCGTACTCACGCGGCATTCCTTTCGTAACTGCTGACCTCGATCAGATTTTTATCTGGATCGTTGAAATAAATCGAGATGATCGGCCCCAATGCGCCGGATTTCACCACGGGGCCTTCCAGAACCTCTATACACTGTGCCCGCAAATGGTCTAGCAGGCGATCCGGTGTGCACGTGGTGATCAAGCACAGGTCGCCAGACCCCGTGGCGGCATTATTGCGTGGCTCTTGCCCCACAACTTGCAGATTGATTTTCTGTGTTCCAAAGCAAAGCGCCTTTCGTCCGGCGCCAAAGCTGTGTTCGCGCATCTGCAAAACGCGGGTGTAAAATGCAACCGAGGCCTCTATGTCGCTGACGGTCAGGACGATGTGGTCGAAGCGCTCAATCATCAGGTCAGGCTTTCTCAAAGCCGCGGGCAATTTCATAATCGGTCACCACGCGGTCATATTCTTCTTGTTCCCATGTGGCAGCGCGGGTGTAATGATCGATCACCTCGTCGCCCATTGCCGCACGCAGCATGTCGGACGCCTGCAGCGTATTGGTTGCGGCACGCAGGGTTCTGGGGATTTCGGTCACATCCGCGCTTTCATAGACATCGCCACGGGTTGGTGCGGGGAGTTCGAGCTTGTCCTCAAGCCCTTTCAATCCTGCCGCCAGTAAGGCTGCAATCGCCAGATAGGGGTTTAGATCCGACCCGCCGATCCGGCATTCGATGCGTACGGCTTTGGTGCCGGCCCCGCACAAGCGGAAACCGGCAGTGCGGTTGTCAACCGACCAGACGGTTTTGGTAGGCGCAAACGTGCCTTTGGCAAAGCGTTTATAGCTGTTGATATAGGGAGCCAGAAAATACGTGTAGTCTGGGGCATATTTAATCAGACCTGCCACGTAATGCTGCATGGTCTGCGACATGCCCAAATCAGCATCTTTATCATAGAACAGGCTCTCGCCATCCGTTGACCACAGCGATTGGTGAACATGCGAGGAGCTGCCCACCCTTGTGTGATGCCATTTTGGCAGAAATGTGGCAGCATGGCCCTGTTGCCAGGCGATTTCCTTTGTGGCGTGTTTGGCGATGGTGTGGTGATCGGCACAATCGAGCGCTGGCGCGTAGCGGATGTTAAGCTCTTCTTGCCCCGCTTCGGCTTCACCTTTCGAGTTTTCCACCGGCACGCCAGCGGCAAACAGATGATTGCGCAATGGCCGCATCACATGCTCTTCTTTCGTGGTCTGCAGAATATGGTAATCCTCATTGTAGCCGCTGATCGGGGTGAGGTCTTGAAACCCCTCTTTGCGGATTTGTTCAAAGGATTTCTCAAACAGAAAAAATTCTAGCTCAGTCGCGGTTTGGGCAATGATGCCTGCTGCGGCCAGCCGGTCAATCTGACGTTTTAAAACCGCGCGCGGGGAATGTGGCACGGGTTTATGTGTGTGGTGATCCAGTACATCGCAGAGCACCATCGCCGTACCCGCGAGCCAGGGCACAAGCCGCAGGGTGTCAAGATCGGGCTGCATGATATAATCGCCGTATCCCTGCGACCAACTGCTTGCGGCATAGCCCTCGGGGGTGGCCATCTCCAGGTCGGTGGCCAGCAAATAGTTGCAACAATGGGTTTCATGCGCCGAATGATCAATAAAATTCTGGGCGTGAAAGCGCTTGCCCATCAGCCGACCCTGCATATCCACAATGCAGGTCAAAACGGTGTCTATGGTGCCTTTTTGAATATGGTTTTTCAGTTTATCGAATGTCAGCAGCGTTGCCATAGTAATACTCTCCTCTTAGATCCAGAGCGGCGCGGAGCCGCTCTGGGAAGTTTAGTCTTAACCAAATGTATAGGGAGGGCCAGCCTGTCCTATGACTTCATTATAATCACGAAAAACCTGAACGATTTTAGCGTTGATTTCAGCTTCGGCGGCAATATCGTCCCAGAATACCTTGGCTGCATCCTCGACGACTTTCCATTCATCCTGGGGGATTGACCGCAGTTTCAGCTTATCGCCTTGAGCGCGCAACCGAGCTTCACCGCCCCAATACCATTGGTTGCGATAGGTATGCCCTGCCTCAATACCAGCCATAACAATGGCTTTGAGGTGCTCGGGTAAATCGGCCCACTGTCCTTGATTAACAAAGAAGGATCCAATCCACGCACCAGAAATGTTATTGGTTAGGAAGTAGTCTGTCACATCAGCCCAACCCACCGTGTAGTCTTCGGTGATTCCGGACCATGCCATACCGTCAAGTTCACCAGTTTGTACTGCAACCTCTGCATCTTCGTAAGGAATCGAGACAGGTACAACACCAAACTGTGAGAGAAATCGACCTGCAGTGGGAAATGTATAAAGCTTGAGCCCATCCAAATCGGCTAGTGATGTGATCTCCTTTTTGGTGTTGAAGTTACATGGGTCCTGTCCTGCAGCAGACAACCATGCCACGCCAACCTTTTCGTATTCGGTTCGCCAAATATCGGCAAGACCGTATTGGTTAAACAACACAGGTACATCCAGCGCGTGTTTGGTCGCTAGGGGGAAGTAACCACCAAATTGCTGTAGTGGAGTCGGCGACGCCATCGAGTCATCGTCCGAATGGACAGCATCAATGGTACCCCTTTGTAGCGCTTGAAATAGCTCTCCCGTTGGGACGATCTGGTCGGCATAGAAAAGCTCAATTTCCATTTCCCCATTAGCGGCGGTGTTGATGTAGTCGATTACCGGTTTGGTCACATGCTCGCCGAGCGCAGCTCCTGCGTAGGTTTGAAAACGCCACCGGATTGGTGCTTGTGCATGAACGATAGCCGGAGTTGCAAGGGCTGCTGCACTGCCTAGCGTTGCAGTGCGAAGAAAAGAACGTCTCGTATTCATAGAATTCTCCTTTTAAGTTTTTGTTATGCTCCGTTAGTGGAGTTCTTGGGGTTAATTGTTGTAAACATAATTAGGCAACCAGAGTGCTAGGTTAGGAAAGACCATCACTGCTGTAAGTGCAAGCAGCATGACCAGAACAAAGGGCCCAATTGAGCGATAAATATCCTGAATGGTGATCTCGGGCGGCGACATGGCGCGCATTAAAAAAAGGTTATAGCCGAAAGGCGGTGTCATGTAAGCTATCTGGCAGGTGATCGTATAAAGGATACCATACCACACCAGATCAAATCCGAGTGCCCCCACAAGGGGCACATAGAGCGGTGCGACGATTACCAGCATGGCGGTATCATCTAGGAATGTGCCCATTAAAATAAAGCTGAGCTGCATTAAGATTAAGATTGTCCAAGGATTGAGGTTGAGCGTGTCTGTAAAAAGAGATTCAATCGCTTTTACAGCGCCAAGCCCGTCAAAAACGGCACCGAAAGCGAGGGCTGCGAGGATGATCCACATAAACATGCACGTAATCCCCAGAGTATTCCGAACTGAGTTTTCAAACACTTTCCTGGTCATGCGTCCTTTCAGTACTGCTGCAGCGAAAGCTGCCATGGCCCCTATTGCCGAGCTCTCTACGAGTGAGGTCCATCCATTAACAAAAGGAACCATCATAACCGCAAAAATGCCAACTGGAAGCAGTCCTGCCTGTAGCAAACGCAGTTTTTCGGCGCGTGGCATTTCGCGTTCGCGTATGTCGAGAACTGGCCCGAGGGTGGGATTTATTTTGCAGCGTATCGCGATATAGGCAACGAACATTGCTGCCATCATCAGACCAGGAACAACCCCTGCAAGCCACAATTGCCCCACCGGCTGGCGGGCGATCATCGCGTAGAGCACCAGCACCACCGAGGGTGGCACAAGAATACCAAGCGACGATCCGGCTTGAATAACACCCGTGACCATACGCTTGTCATAGCCGCGCTTTAACAATTCGGGCAGCGCGATGGTGGCCCCGATTGCCATGCCTGCCACGCTGAGACCGTTCATTGCCGAAATAAGAACCATTAAGCCGATGGTCCCGATAGCCAGACCGCCGCGCAGGCCACCCATCCAGACATGAAACATCCGGTAAAGGTCGTCGGCGATCTTACTTTCCGACAACACATAGCCCATGAATATAAACATTGGCAGGGTCAACAGGGGATACCATTTCATCAGTTTCATCGCGGCTGAGAAACCAAGATCATAGCCGCCTCGGTCGCCCCAAAGCAGCAGGGCCGCGATCACTGCGACAAAGCCGATGGCGCCAAACACCCGCTGGCCGGTCATCAGCATCAGCATCATCGTCGAAAACATCAGGGTGGCGATTATTTCATAGGACATCAGACCGTCTCACCCTTTAGCCGCAGCACATCTTTCAACAACTCAGAGACACATTGCAGCAGCATCAGGACCATACCGACGATCATTACGGACTTGATTGGCCATAGATAGGGGCGCCATGCTGATGACGAGCGCTCCATGCGGCCGATCTCTTCTGCCCCGCCTAGCAAGCCTGCAAAGAACGAAAACGGTGCCGACCCGTAGTACCCAAGCGAATAGGCTGTCGAGGCAATGGCGCCATAGATCAGCACCCCAAGATAGAAGATCAAAAACA